>CEUS01118312.1_pt1 | contig 17352 bp, 12 predicted proteins | sample 427031 | NCBI WGS metagenome assembly CEUS01 (sample SAMEA2622837, study PRJEB7988) | marine metagenome | biome: marine biome (ENVO:00000447); feature: marine epipelagic mixed layer (ENVO:xxxxxxxxx); material: "saline water (ENVO:00002010), including plankton (ENVO:xxxxxxxx)" | depth 140 m | reverse complement strand
GGATACCGAAAAGGCTGCAGCTGATTTCAAACAAGCGGAAACACTGACCGCAGAGCGGGGCGTCCCGCAACCCACAACTGCCGGTACAAGACAGCCCTAGGGCTCTATTCAACTCGCGACAACTCTGACGGAATCACAACCGGCCGACAGTTTATTTCCCGCCGCGTTGCTCAGTCAGTTTCGTCAGGTAGGCCTTCTCTTTTTCCATGACGTAGGCCCCGTAGCCAGCAGGGTCAACAAAGGGGTTTTTCGCGGCATCCTCCTTGAATTTCTTGTATTTCTCTGGCAGCCCATAGTACGCACCATGCGCTCCAAGAAACACCTGACAAGGAAGCGACTTGAGGACCTTGAACGTCTGCGCAAAATGCTCGGCAATCTCTGGATAGTCCTGGTTTTCCACCAACTGGAATCCTGGATTGACGTTAGGACTTCCGATCACTACGACGTCATACATGCGACCTCCATCGGCAACCCGACAGGTCCATGTGGTACAGCCACGCGTATGTCCCGGCGTCCACCGCGCAACGAGAGTGGTCCCACCGAGTTTGAGCTGCTCACCATCGCGCAGACGCCGATCGACAGGGCAGGGGGCCCAGCGGCTCGTCTTGTAGAGGTACTGCCCGACGCCACCCTGGGCAATCACCTCGTCATCGCCACGCATGACACATACCTTTGCACCGGTCAATTCGCGCAGCGCCGCATGCCCAGCCACATGGTCCGCATGGGCGTGACTTGCCAGCAGGTATTTGATGTCACGCATGCGAAATCCAAGGGATTCGACCGACTTGCGGATCAAGGGCACCGTCTCTTCAAACCCACTATTGATGACGAAATGGCCCTCCGGCGTCGTGACCAGGTAGATCGCCAAGTTTTTCGAACCGACGTAATAGACATTCCCCATCACACGATGCGCCGGGAAAGGACCATCAGCGGTCTGTCCGAATAGAGCCGTAGCGGATAAGAGCGCCGGAACCAGTGCGTTCAACATCGGAATATCCCTTCGATTTAGTCAAATCAACGGAACCTGGCAGCAAGCCGGTGGTTCGATTCACCTCCCGAAGATCTATGGTCTCTGGGAGTCTCAGCTCGGCTACAACGAATGCGAGGAACTGTATGTTGGGCTTTTCGCACCAGCCATGCAACCACATAAAAATGCAAACCGGCCTATAATACGCAGATGCTGTTCGAATCGAATCGGGGCGTTCCACTTCCCAGGAAGCCTGCAACCCGTCTGTCGCAGGCAAAACCTCCGTGTCGATCGCTGTGGCCTTTGGTTCCTGGCTAGCATTGACCTCCGCCTCATCCTCTTCACGAGCTTGCGGATGACACTCGACTCGCCCTCCAGTCGACAACGCTTCGTTGAGATTCGCAATCGACACAACTCTGGCCAGGGAGGCGTTGCCAGCCCGCGAAATCAGCGCAGCGATCGCTCGACCCGTGAACTGGTCACGGCATTCTTTCAGCTGCTCCGTGGCCACCGTCGCGCCATCTCCCTGGCGTTGGCAACGCTCACCGTGGCCACCGTTCTCGCATTGATCCCTCCCGCAGCGACCAAGTTCGTGGTCGACTATGTGCTCGGCGATCGACCTATCCCCTCATCGGTCCCGCAATGGATCCCCCACGATCCCTGGCCACTACTCGTAGCCATTGTCATAGGCGTGATGGTGATCTCATTGGTCAAGACAGCCCTCCATATCTGGGGACGATGGCACGCTACCCGCGTTACGAAACTCCTACAGATGTCAGTTCGCAAACGCGTCTTCACTCAGGCAGTCCGTTTGCCCTTGCAACGCGTGTACGAACTCAAGGCCGGAGGCGCAGCCAGCATCCTTCGCCAGGATGCTGGCAGTGTCGGGGAGCTGGTTTTCGGCATGCTCTACAACCCCTGGCGCGCCGTTGTACAACTGCTGGGCAGCTTCCTGGTTTTGGCCTGGGTCGACTGGCGCTTACTGCTCGGATCCGTCGTGGTTGTCCCACTGGTCTTCTTCACCCATCGCGCATGGATCCGGCAAATTCGCCCGCAACACCGCGAGGTGCGCGCGCTCCGAGAGGACGTCGATGCACTGGCTACCGAGTCGTTCGGGGGCATGCGCATCGTCCGCGCGTTCAGTCGTCAGTTCGCCGAAACCAATCGCATCATGCGTGGCAACCATGTCATGGGGCGCCAAGAACTCTACACATGGTGGCTGGCCCGGGCCATTGAAGTGATCTGGGAAACACTGATCCCGCTGGCCAGCACATTACTCCTGCTCTACGGTGGCTGGCGTGCCTTGGCAGAGCCCCCTCAATTGACCCTGGGCGACCTGATGATGTTTCTGGTCTACCTGATGATGCTGCTAAGTCCACTAGCTGTGTTAGCCCAGAGCGCAGCGCAATTCCAGAACAGTTTGTCCGGACTCGACCGCGTGCTCGATCTGCTGGAAGAACCTCGAGAACTGGCTTCTGAAACGACGACGCCAGTTATTCGTCCGTCTGAATTTGTCGGTGAAATCACTTTCGAAGAGGTCTCCTTTCGCTACCCCGCGGCCGAAGTCGACGCAGTCAGAAACTTTTCTCTCCGGGTCGCGCCCGGCGCAACGGTCGCACTGGTGGGTACCAGCGGTGCCGGGAAAACAACTTTATGTAACCTCGTCGCTCGTTTCTATGACCCGTCGAGTGGACGCGTGTTGCTAGATGGGACTGACTTGCGCCACTTGGAGATTGACGATTATCGCAGCTTGATCGGCATCGTTGAGCAGGACATTTTCCTGTTCGATGGAACGGTGCGTGCCAACATCGGTTACGGAAAACGCCGATCGACCCTTGCGCAAATTGAACATGCGGCAACCCAGGCCAACGCAGAAGAGTTCATCAGGCAACTCCCCCAGGGCTATGACACTGTTATCGGCGAACGAGGCGTCAAACTCAGTGGAGGACAGCGGCAACGCATCGCGATCGCACGGGCAATCCTGGCGGATCCGCGGATCCTGATCCTTGACGAAGCGACCAGCAACCTGGATACACAAAGCGAGCGACTCATCCAGGACAGCTTACGTGTACTGATGCAACAACGAACCTGTTTCGTTATCGCGCACCGTCTGAGCACAATCATGTATGCCGACCACATTGTGGTGCTTGAAAACGGACTGTCAGTCGAAACCGGCACACATGAATCGCTGATGAGCCAGGCCGGGAAATACCATGACATGGTGGTAGCGCAAGCGGCATTCGCTGCCACTCCCACTGACAAACGCCCGCCCGCATAACGATCGCTCCGGAGCTGCGCATCCCAACAGACCCAATTCGGCCGTCAGAAACCGTTGAACCCTGCTAACGCTCCCGGGGCTCTGAACGCCGGTCCAGTCGCCTTTGCCACTGACGGTAACGCTTCTGCAACGGCTCCGCCAGTTCGGGCAAATCAGCCCGACGCAACAATTCGATCGCCTGCCGCAGGTTCTCCAACCGTTCCCACATCTTTCGATGCGCCACTAACTGCTCGGCCTCTTCGTCCAGACCGGCACGCTGCAAAGATTCAATCGCTTCCTGGAGATAGCCGATACGCTGCTCGTAGCCTTCGCGTTCGGCGTGTTCTTCTTCCCGATGACGCGATTCCTCGTGGCGACGGTCATGATCGCGTTCAGCATGCTCTTCTTCACGATGACGCGATTCCTCGTGGCGACGGTCATGATCGCGTTCGGCGTGTTCTTCTTCCCGATGACGCGATTCCGCGTGGCGACGGTCATGATCGCGCTCGGCGTGTTCTTCTTCCCGATGACGCGATTCCGCGTGACGGCGGTCATCCTCACGCTCAGCATGCTCTTCTTCACGATGACGCGATTCCGCGTGACGACGGTCATGCTCACCCTCGCTGTGTTCCTCTTCCCGATGACGCGATTCCGCGTGACGGCGGTCATCCTCCCGCGAACGACGTTCCTCGTCTCGTCCCGAACCAGACCTCTCGCGCCTTTCCGACATCTCACGCAATCGAGACCGACTCGATCCGTTCCCGCGTCGCCGTCGACTGGCATCTCGCCGCCGCTGAAAGCGGCGCATCATCTCGCGCCAGTCGTCTTCTGTTTCCGCCGAGCGACTGCCTCGCTCATCACTGGAGCGATCCACACGTTCTCGCATGCGCCGCATCTGCTCAGTCCGATTGCGAATCCGCCGCATTCGCTCCTGATCACCGGACCGCTCTTCAGAACGACGTCCGTCCTGAAATCCGAATACTCGCGATGCTGGCTTATCAACTGAGACGAACGTCAGACAAAACAGAATGAGCATACCGCGTCGAGCCATCATCAGCACTCCCGAAAAAAGAGACAGAGGCAGCCCTTGGCCACCGCGCATTCAATCCTGGCTGGTTCGTGTTCTTTACGCACCGTCAAGACATGTACCAACAGCGCTCATCATAGTCCGTCGTCATCCACATTTCCCGGAAATGACGAACGTTCCAAGGAAACGAACAACAGTGCAGCAACACGCTCCGTCCAGCAATATTGGCCGATGCTATCGCACAGTACGGGAACGCCTCCCTCTGACAACGTCTCAGAGGGAGAACTCCGAAGGGACCACTGTTCCAAAAAACAGGAAAATCCCAACTTGGACCAGCACGCCAATAAGCCCCAAAACGATCGCCGTAATGGCATGCCCCATTCCGCCCGCACTGGAGTTTGCCTTCGCCTTACTGCTCCCAACCCCTCCGAGAATAATCGCGGGCAGTCCGGTCAAAATACCTACCAACGGGATCAAACTGGCAACACCCAGGTAATATCCAATCAAAGCAGGCGGATTTCCAGTTGGAATTATCGGCATCGTGCATTCCTCAAAAATGTGTTTTCATCCGGATCCTGAAAACAAAACTCCAACGCCAGAAACTCATTGTCCAATGCAGTACAGGCTTTGATCACTACGTAAATACAGTCGTCCATCACTGACCGCGATCGATGCGTTGGTACGACTCTCATCGCCTTCAATACGGTTGTGAGCCAACAGCTTGAATTCAGGCTGCGCCGCGACGACATACGTTCCCTGGTGCTGGGAAACATAGTAGATCTTTCCATCCGCCAGAGTCGCCGAAGCCCAGAATCGACCAGGACGCGGCTCCAGGCGTTGTTGGTAAACCACTTTGCCCGTTTCAGCATGCTGACAGTAGACCACTCCGCCGCGGGCATCAGCCCAGTAGAGATGCCCCTGATGCAATACCGGCGAAGAAACATTCGAGCCTCGTTTCTGGCGCCAAAGCACATGCGAGTCTGTCACATCTCCCTTTCCGCCAGCACGAACCGCCAGAGAGGTATGGCCTCCTCCAATGGCATAGACCACCCCTTTGTCTGCGACGACACTCGGGCAGACATAACGATGGATTCCGTCTGCGTCCCACAGCTTGCGTCCATCGGCCGGATCAAAACCCAATAATCGGGCCTGGATGCTGACCACCAACTCCGTACCACCTTGCTCAGTCGTAACCAAAAGGGGTGTATTCCAAGACGATTGAATACCACCAGCGCGCCACACTTCACGGCCTGATCTTTTGTCAAAAGCCACCAATGCCCCGCTCTCCGCACTGGCGTTCACGATCACTAAATCGCCTGAAAGCAGTGGCGAGCACCCCGAACCCCAGGATGGATGAATCCCGTCACCCGCGCTAGCCTCCCAGATCAGCTTCCCGGCCAGATCAAAACAAAACAATCCGGACTTGCCGAAGAAAACGTACAACCGTTCTCCATCACTGCCAGGTGTGCTGGAACTGTAACCGTGGTACGCCCCTTCACCACGATAAGCATGCTCCGGTAATTTCGGTTCAAAACTCCGCTGCCAGAGTTGCTTGCCTGTCGCCCGGTCGAAACAGAGCAAATGACGCCGCAAGGTCTGCTGCTCACCTTCATTCGGCTGTAACCCGTAGCCTGTGTAACAGGTCACAAATACGCGCCCGGCAACCACAATCGGACTCGATCCTCCGGGACCTGGCAAATCGGCCTGCCAGGACAAATTCTCTTTCGCAGACCAGGCCTGTGGTAGAGAGGTCTCGTCGCTCTTGCCCTGGCCTCCTGGCCCACGAAACTGACGCCAATCTGCACCGTATAGTGGGACGATTCCAGAACACAATACGGTCAACAAGGACAGGGAAATCAATCGCGACATGGAACACCTCGTTCGCACGGCAAACGCGTCCGCGACTGCACCCGCCGTGATCAGGCAAGCCGCTCGGGGACATCCAATGGGGTCGCTCCAGAAGCAGCCGATTCGCCGAACACAATGTGCCTGGGCGCAAGACAGCAACCGGCTCACCACATGTCCCCACAGGGTGGATTCTAGCCCCAGTCTGGAGCAGTTGCCAGCGTGACCAGCCAGAGCACTTCAACTCAAACTGAATGCACTACAACCAGGCGCGGGCCTGGTCGCATGCCCACTCTCAAGCACCCTCTTTCATTACTGCATTCCCAAACTACGGCGATAGGCCAATCGCTGCTGGTCACGTCCCAGCGAATCTGTAATCCGTTCCCATTGCCGAGCTGCCTGAGCAAGGCTATCCGCTGCATCCGTATCTTCGACGAGGCAACGTCGCACCGCTTCTGCCAGCGCAGTCAGATACATCGTCCTGCCAGGTATTCGTGGAGAAAAGACGACATCCCGGCATGCCTGCGCAGCGCGTACGACATCACCATAATCCTGGGCAGCTCGGCGCGGTGCCGCCCGCTCAACCCACTGCTCGACACGTGACAATTGGCTCTCACGGAAGAGCGTCGTGCCTTGATCCCCTGCCGATACTTCCGTCGCAATTTCAGCGCCCGTCATCAGAGCCAATAACCGCGCTGCTGTCTGTGGGCTACCGGCTTCCCATGTCACGGATCCGAGTCTCCCACTGACACCCAGGAGAAGTGTCATTTCGCGCCCGCTTTTTCGGACAGACCACTCACCGCTAATGGGCTCAAAGGCATCGAGCGATCCTGGTAGCGGAGCAATCCGAAATGCACCTCGAGTCCTGTCACTGGTTTCACTTCTGGCGTTCGGCCAGGTCAGTGCCAACGCGCACTGGCCCTTGTGAAACAATTCACGCACCTCGCTGGGGTCTAACGCAAGCCACGTATCGGGCACTCCCTCCTGGCACTGTGCCAGCTCGTTCAGGGCTCGTACAAACGGCTCTGAGTCAATGCGTGGCTTCATTGATCCAATCTCAAACCACGTTGCAACTTGCTCCGGATGCCTGGCGTACCCAACGACTCGCGCCAACAACAACTGCGCACTCCAGGTCGACTTCATTGGTTCCAAGGCCGGCACCCACTGGGATTGCTGTTCCGTATCGTCGGTGCTCTGTGCGATACGAGCCAGCTCCGGCCGCGCATGCAAAGCCGAGACGACCCGCTGGTATTCTTCCCACGTTTGCGGAACAGAAACTCCCAGGGCTTGCAACACATCTTCCCGATAGTAAAGCACGAGCAGGGGAGAGCCGAACGACAATGCCATCGTCTTCTTTCCCCAGACGGTCTCCAATTGACGCTGCAATGGCAGTAGATCATCACGGCCTACTGCGGGCCCATTGATCACATCCGTCGGAATCGGAGCCAGCAGGCGGCGTTCCGCCAGTTCGCCCAGGTAACCAGCCGGGTAGATCACCACATCCGCAGCGAGCCGTTTCGCGGCGGCCAATTCTTCCCACCGCCGCTCGCGAACCACAATCTGTTGGTCCGTGCGAAGTTCCCATTGGCGCTGGATCTCTTCCGCGAGAACTGCGTCTTGAATGACAAGAACTCGCACGGGGGGTTCGTCAGCTGAATCAACTGTAACGTCTTCCGTGGACGGCGCAGATGGCTGACACCCTGTCGCCAACGCAAATGGAATCACAACCCAGAGCAGAAAACCACAATTCCACCACGCTCGTCCCGGTTGGATCACCATTAATAGTCCCACTTTCCCATGGCCACGAGTCGTCCCTCTTTTGCCGATTAGCCGTCGATTTACCATAACGGATGGTTTACCAACAAAGACTCAAACTACTATACGCTGTTCGATGCGATCAGTTCAGATCAGCCCGCCAGATCGGCATCTGGAGAATTCAATCGTCGTCGGTTTTAATTGTCAACGTCTCTTGCCCGCCAACATCCCTCCTCTTGCTGCGAAAACGTATTCTTTGGTGTGCCTGCCAATGGAACGCGCCTGTAATCACCTGTTATTCATCATTCCAGAGAAATCAAAATGTCCGTCCTCTACCTTTCCGAAGCCGACGTCGATGACCTGCTCACCATGTCCGTTGCGGTCGATGCCATGCACCAGGGCTTTACCCAGCTTGCACAGCAGCGTGCCGAGAATGTTCCGCGCCAACGAGCCCGCGCAAAGGGCTTCGTGCTGCATTCGATGAGTGCCACCGCGGAGTACCTTGGTCTAGGGGGTTGGAAACAGTACACCACGACCTCCCACGGCGCCAAGTTTCTGGTCGGCTTGTACGCGCTCGCAAGCGGAGAACTTCTGGCACTCATTGAGGCCAATCGACTTGGACAAATGCGAACTGGAGCAGTAACAGGGCTGGCGATTCAACAGCTGGCAAGAACGGATGCCAGCGTTGCAGGAATCCTGGGAAGTGGATGGCAGGCAGAGAGTCAATTAGAAGCAGCCTGCGCAGTTCGGCCCATTGAGCGCGCACTCGTATTCAGTCCCAATCCACAACATCGGCGAAATTTTGCCGAGAAGATGTCGGAGCGACTTGCAATCGAGGTCACCGCTGTCGATACACCGCGCCAAGCCGTCGACGAAATGCCCATCGTGATCACTGCGACCACCAGTGCCGATCCTGTCTTCGAAGGTTCCTGGATTGAACCTGGAGCACTTATCTGCGCAGTCGGATCGAACTGGCTACAGAAAACAGAAATTGACACCACAACTGTCTCTCGTGCCAGGCTTGTTGTGTGCGATGACGTCGCCTGCTGTCAACACGAAGCGGGAGACTTCCGCGAGGCACTGGACCAGGGGCTGTTCGAGTGGGATCAGGCTCGCGCCTTGGCAGAAGTCGTTGCGGCAGCAACACCAACGCGACAAGATGACTCGGACATCATTGTCTTCAAGTCCGTAGGAATGGCCCTCGAAGACGTGGCGTTAGGCGGTCAATTACTGGACCGAGCCCAGCAGGAACACAAAGGGATTGCATTACCGTTCTAAGCTGGCGACCTGGCCACCAAGAAGCAATCCAAAGAGCGCGACTACGGCAAACGAAACATGGACTGGCTCTTCACAATGGCACAGTCATCCGGGAAGGTGTGAAAAGCCTGCACTAGCATGCTGCGATTGCGCGTCTCCACATTCACATAACTGAGCGCACCTAGGCACATACGCTCGCTGGCATCAAAGCGATGCAATAACCCCTGACGCTCTCCGTCATTCGCCAGTTCTTCTTGGAAAATCCAGAAGACACTGGGGTCTACCGTCTCCAGTTGAAAACCGACTTCGTAAGTCACACCGCCGCGACATTCGATACGATCGGTCCGTTCGCCACGCAGGCCGTAGGACATCAACCGTCGTTTTTGTGGCAACGGATGTTGTGCAGACGCGGCGACTTCGGTCAGCGTCAGCCCCTCATATCGCCAGGTGATGACATGGCCAGCACTTGTGATCTCAATCTTTGCGCAATAGCCACGTTCCAGTTCCCGCGTCTGGTGAATCTGAAACAGCTCAGGGTGCAGGGACCGTCCGTAAACTTGAAACGTCAACTCGGCGATTTTTGGTCGAGTGACTAACACGAAACACACCCTTTCAAAACACTTGTCTGCAAAACCTACCAGCTCAAACCAGAGATAATTTTGTCATAACCTGATCTATTATATTCGCTCACTGTCAGATGAACAAAGGCACTTTTGAGATCGCTACGGGACCCTGAAACTGCCGATTGACAAGTCGCCGTCTCCTCTCCCGACGGCCAACTCAAAATGCGGTGACAAAAATGTCATACAACGCGTGTGTCCCGACAGCAATGCCAAAACCTCGCCACAAAAACAACCCGGAAAAGAACCCACCTGCCAACGTCCGAAAAACAAAGCTGGAAATCTCAAAAGGCTCTCCCGCCGTCAAAAACCAGTCGTAATGCGCTACAGAAAAAAACAGGCTGGTCAAAATCACGGCCGACATTACCGCAGTCGATAAAGGAACCCCCGTGAGCCTGAACAGACCAATCACCGCGGGCAACAGCATTAAACGAAACAAAAGTTCTTCATAAATCCCCGCACCCATGAATGAAACACACTGGTCGAGCCACGTGCCTGCCAGGTCAGGGTCGCCCTGGACATCGAGAAGTAATTCGGGAAGTCCTCGTGCACCTATCACCAGTAACACCGCCAAAGCGGCAGACTCCACCCACATGCCACTCACTACGCCCGAACCAACACGCCAGGCTTTTCCACTGAGGTGATGCCAGCCCAACAGAATCGCGCAAGTCAGCAACGGCAAAAGAAAGTACTGGCCGAACCCCAGGAACCGAAGCAACTCACGCAGCCAACCGTCGGCCGCGTTTCGCATGGCCTGCGGGCCTAACATCAGGCCGCCTGCTTCGTAAATTACCAGTATTGGAATCACAAACACCAGGCTGGCCAGGGGCCGTCGCGATTCCTGGTGGTACCACGCCAGCGACGGGGAACTCTGTTGGCTTTCCATCTGCAAGCGTTCCCGATCGATCCGACTCAATCTAGCCAAACAAAAACCGGACCTGCCGCGTTCAGGCCGGGGCACCACACAGCTGCATGAACGGATGAACCCATCAGCAAAATCTAAAACCTATTCCCACCCCCAGGCTTCCGGCACAGGTCACCCAACCGTCGCCTAACCGAGTTCCGGCAGCACAAATGGATCCCGATACTCCTTGGTCAGCAGGGCATTTGCCGACTCTGAATTGGTAAATCGCTGAGCCTTGACATCAAAATCGAGGCGGCCATCGGTGCGGTAAGCAATTTCCCCCAGATGCACCAGCGCACATGAGCGGTGCGCTACTTCGGGTGGAATACGGTTGGGCTTACGGGTTCGGACCGAGTTCAGGAAATCTTCCATGTGTTCCTTGTATCCCCGCTGACCACGGATATCTCTTCCTTCCGTCGGCCCCGGTTTGGATTTGGGTCCGAGGAATACACTGAACGCGCCGCGACGCGAAAAGATCATGTAGCCTTCGGTGCCGTAAAACACGTTGCCGTTATCAAAGCCATGCAATCCATAACTGGTAAACGGGTAATTCTCATAAATCAACAAACGGCCGTCAGGGTACTCGTAGTTGACACACAGGTTGTCTGGGTACTCACTCGCGTGCCCGTGAAGCAGCATCCGGCCACCTCGAGCGGTAATCTGGCTGGGAACGGTATCGACCCCTAAACCCCAGCAGGCCATATCCAGGTCGTGGATCCCATCGTCACCAATTTCTCCATTACCGTAATCCTGAAAAAGACGCCATGTCCCATGAAATCGATGGCGGTTAAACCCGCGCGACGGCGCAGGCCCCAGCCATCGGTCGTAATTTACGGTTGACGGCGTTGCACTATCCGGCACAGGCCGGACCACACGCCTCAATTCGGCAGTCCAGGCACGTGCCACCTTGACCTCACCGAGAATGCCTTGCTTCATCAGACGAGCCGCCTTCTCGGTAACTTTACTACTGCGCATCTGGCTTCCCTGCTGGACTATCCGCCCATACTTGCGAGCCGCTTGCGACACCAGGAGCCCTTCGTTGTAAACATGTGAGATCGGTTTCTCGAGGTAAACATCCTTACCTTCCTGCATTGCCCGCAACGCAATCGGAGCATGCCAATGATGCGGCGTCGCTACGATCACTGCATCCACGTTCTTGTCTGACAACACATCTTCATAACGGGAAGTACGTTTCGGCGCCGCCCTTTGGGCCGCCGCGTAATGAGGCGCAATCTTATCAATTTGTGCAGAATCGACATCACAGAACCAGGCAATGGAAACTCCTGGTCGATTCTCAGCCAACCCCTTCACATGATGCGTCATGATGCCGCCACAACCGATGATGCCCAGCTGCACAATGTCTTTTTGCACAGCTGCCTCGGAATGCACCCCTCCCATGGTTGAAACGACCGCAGTGACAGCTGCCACTTCGGAACCCCGCTGTAGAAAGCGTCTTCGTGTCGTCTCGTGGTTCATAACACATCTCCATTTGGGAATGAGCTTTGCCATTCAACCAGGTTGATCCCAACCTGGTTGATCATGGTACCGCTGCCAACATCAAAGCGAGTCGCGGCACAGGGGTGAATTGCCACACCGCAAAGGGATCCATTGTAACGAATTCAACAGCTCCTGTGGCTCAACCGGATCCACTGCCTTAACTTCCTGTCCCGACCAGTCACCATGAGTTATCCGAGGCTCCCCCTGCCACGCACCTTAGAATCTGGGCAGCCAACGACGGTACCAGGGGGGAACCGGACGCTCGGCTGTACTGGCTGCCGGCCGTTCCATTACGTCCAGCGGCTGATTGCGCTGCACCGGTTGCAACGCAGGTATCAAAGGCACATACGTCTTGAAGAACCGTGGCCAGTAACTGTCCAGGAATTCCTGGCAATCCAGCACACGGCCCTGCTCCAATTGAAAACGGGCCAGCGCCAGATCTTTCTCCAACTGTCCAAGTTCAGTTCGACTGAACCACGTGTCCAGAATCTGCACGTCGTCAACCCAGACCTCGCCAGGCCCCATCAAATCAAAACCGATGCGCAGATCCTGAAGCCCATCCAGAGGCAATTTTCCAAATGGCACATGAAAGAGTTTCCAATGGCTGTCAAGCTTGAAACGCTCATCGGAGACGTTGGCCCCTACCCAGGCGTAGCGGTAATAAGGCTGGCCATTGACCTGTGCCTCGATTGCCAATCGCAATGGAGGCTGTTTCGCACCCGCGGGAATCCGGGCGCGCACACCCAGCGTAAGACGCCCCAAGAGCGGTCGCTCCAGCGGCCCACTGCGAACCCATAAGATGGGTGGCCGTCGACTGCGGTCGCTATGTTTTAGATAGAGCGACTTGTCCCCGGCATAAGCGCAACTCGCGTCAATCTCGGCACGCAATTCGCCGCCAGGCACCAACTGTGCCCGCATCCACCCGGGCAACTCATCGACCGCACCGGATCGCTCAAACCCAGCGTTTTCCAGGCGTGTGACCTGAGGCCGTTTTCTCGCGACCCGGGTCCGTTTCTGCAAGTCCTGCAATTCGGTCTGTAAGGTCTCAGTCAAGTGTTCAGAATAGGACACAGTCCAGCCGAGCACCTCGATATCTTTGGCACTGAGTGCAACCGCCACCAGGTCATAGGGTTCGAGCGAGGCCGACCAGGTGGCTCGAGAGCCACGCAGAACGAGTGGCCGCACTTGCTGAGGCCCCAGAGAGCGAATCCGGCACTCCCGTGGCACTTGAAACTCAAGGTGTGCTTCTACCGGCCAGGCAGAATCATTCAGTAGATAAACAAGCGTTTGACCTTGATCGACGAGCGTTCGGACCACAACAGGTTGGCTTGGCGTCTTGCCAGATTGCGGCAAGACGTCCCGAAACTTGCGGGCAGGCAATCCACGGAAAGTCGAGAAGAACGGCAGCAGCGAATCCTCCTGGCCAATCGGAAGCAACCAGCCACCCGCCACCAGAGTGTCGGATTCGAGCGTTGCCAACGCATGTACAAAACGCCGGCGATTAGCGGATCCACCAGGCGAGAAGTGCGCCAACAGCCAGGCCTGCGTATTCTCTTTCCCGAACGGACTACGTTCTTCCAGCGCGGGCAGGGCCAGCGGAGTCGCTTTCTGGAACAACAGGCTTCCGGTACCGCCCGCGTTGGCAAAATAACGAGAAAACGCAGCCGAGTGCGCCAATCGCAAATCAACCGACCGCTCCGTGAGCGGCGCTTGCAGGGCCGACCGGTGCGGTCGCAGCAGCACGACCTGCCCGTCGTCTTGAAAGCTCTCTACGTCGATCCCGACTCGTAACATTAATTCGCGGACGTTGCGATCGGCCGGCTGCATCCCGCCGGTCGATTCCGGCCCGAGAGGCCTCTTCTCGACGACACCGCTCCGCCTTCCACGACGTGCTAACTGCGGCCGCAACTCCCTTTGCACGCGCCGATAATCCAGCATGCGCGAACCGAGCAGGAATAGCCTGGCGTTTTCGCGGCGGTGGCTAATGGTAGTCCGCAAAGTCTTATAAAACGCGCCCAGCTGTGTCGCCCGCCAATTCAACCAGAGCGACTTTTCCGCGTCCGCGGCCAAACTATCCTGCAAACGAGAAACCGCTTCCACACCTACAGCGTCCGCAAATCGTTTCCGAGTCACCCGGTCATAGCCCCAGTTGTCATCCGGAAATTGAGCAAAGGTCTCAGCGCCCAGCTGCAACGCCACTCCTGCAAACGCGGGATGGTGCGCGTAGCGCTCGACCAGCTCGTCAACCACGTTCTGCATGGCAGTCTGAACACGTGGATCCAGAGGGTTATAATAGGGCGCCAAACCGCCGCGCGGCACGTGAACGTCGGACCACGACTTCCCGTCGCGCCGCACCAGATCGACCCCAACCAGTTCCTTCGATGCGAGGTTACGGTCCAAACGCAACCGCTCCAGTTCAGGCAACAACGAAGCAAATTCAACCACCGGAACAAGACGCATGCCCTCCCGGTTAAACAGGCGAAAAAGCATCTCGAGCACATCTTTACGATAAGGATCCTTCGCTTCCCCCAGCATGATTCCCGAATCGTACTTGGGCGTCGGGGACACGAGTTCACTCGGGTACAGCGTACTACCTTCACAGTTGACCGACAGAATCGCTGCGTTGTAACCCGCATAACGCAAGTACTCTGTTAGCCGTCGCCCCCCCTCATAAAACGTGACCCAATCATCGAGTGGTGCAATACCCGCAACCCCGCTCTGCGTTGCCTGAAAATTCTCGGGAAACAAAGGCTTGTCGAAAAAAGCTGCCAACAACCGAGGAGATGTTTTCGTGCCGAGGGGCTCCCCGGCATCCCCCCTGGAAGGCAACCGCTCTGGACCACTACGCACACGAATCGTTCCATACAACGCAGACTCTTCAGCCCGCCGGTTGGTGATCAGCAGCATCGGATTGGCGGTCTTGGGCCAAAACACCAGGCGATGTGTACGAACAACGTGAGCCTGGTCTTTGCGCGGCGGATCCACCTCAACGCCGGAATCAACACCGAGCGGCCCCACCTTCCCGATTACGTTGGGTTCAAGCAGGCTAATGCCTAGCGACTGCGCAGCCACATCCGGATAGTCGACTTCCAGCACGTGCGGGGCACCGACGCGTTCAATTGCTAACGGATAGATCTTCCATCCTTCCGGCGGCAAATCGACCCACTCCCGGCCCAAGTGTTTGACACGCCCGGCCGCACCCTGCCCACTGACCGCCGCATCTTCCGAGACCAGCCACTCCATCTGTGTCAGCCGGGCCAATTGATCCCACCAGCTTTTACTCGTGGGATCAAGATCCAGCACCGTCGTCCATTCCGCCTGACTTGGTGCCGTCGACTTGGAGTCGATCACCACAAACTGGACTTGTCTGGTCAGATCAGGCACGTCTGCTACCAGCGGTACAACCAGACGACTGCGGTTGCGATAAAACTCAAACTCCAGCTGGTAAACCCCTTCCTGGTCGGGAACCGGAAAACGCAGCGGACGAAAGTCTGCCTGGACAGCACCCTGCATCGCGGAAATGACCGACTGGCGATTCCAGATTTCCTCACCTTGACGGCCTCGCCGAAGTTTCACGTGCAGAGCCCCCTCTGAATCCAAAAGGAAACCGGGGCGATAAACGGAAACCTCCATTTCAAACTGCTCGCCCTTGGAAAATACCAGCGACCGAGGTTCGACATCCAGTCGCAAACGATCACCAGGTGCGCGGCGCACTACCAGGCGGTTTGCTTGCTGGTCCAAAGACGAATCATGGAGGCCGTCCGAGGGCAGAAACTTCTGTAGCGGAATCTCCAGGTAACGCCGTTCCGAAGGCTGGTCACGGGGAGCAAACTCGAGGAGCACACGGCTGTCCAATGACCCGGTCACCGTAATATCGAAGCCGTCATAATCAAGCTGCTGGCGGTGGGCAACTCGTACAGCGTTCTGGTCAAGCAACACGCAACCGGGCGCATCTGCAGACCACCCTAACACAGCCAGATCACGTACCGTTCCATCCGACACGCGCAAACTGCCATTCCACTGCCTGGGCTGACCGTAGCCCCACTCAACACGCAGACGGACCTGCAGCTCTTGGTCCGCCTGGCCTTGTTCATCGGCAAAGCCGGGCGGGGCGAGACAAGCCGCAACCGCACAGCAACACACCGACACGAGCAATAGCCAATGCCGCCAATGTAACGGAACGAATCGAACTGCCCTGTAACGTCTGCGCAAGGGCATGACCAGCGGACCTCCATGTCCTGCCATGGCGCTCTACAAGTGGAACGCGATGCGTACCAACTATCCATCCCAGGAGGGTACGAGCATAGCGCGCGGATTATAGCCAGATTGCTCATTCCGTGACTAGCCCGGAATTTCGGCCAAATCCCGTTATCAGAGCGTGCCGGAAAGCCCCACGAACAGCGGCAATTTGGGACAGCCGCGAAAAACGCGCCCCGGTCAATTCAAGGAAGGGTCCTGGGGTATGTCCACTTTGTCAACAACCGTGGAAAGAAGATCAATGCCAATGGAATCAAGCACTCGTTTCCAGAGCTGCTCACAATCGGAGAATACCAGCGACGAAGCCCCAGGCGCTGTCAGCCAGCCACCGACCCGCAACTCGTCTTCAAGCTGCCCGGCAGACCAGCCTGCGTACCCCGAAAACAAGCGAAACTCCGACTCCTCCCCCTGTATCAGCTGTGTCAATGTATCTCGATCTGTAGCCACGAAAACACCTGGCAGGATCTCACGTTCCGACAAGTCAGGATTTGTGTGCAATGCCATCAGTGGGCCGGCAACAGGGCCGCCCGCATGCACCGAGCCTGTGACGCTACACGATTCATCACTGACGTGCTTCCACAAGTCCTCAATCGTGTTATCCGTGGGCCGATTGAGAACCACACCCACCGCGCCCGCAGGTTCATGCTGCAGCATGAACACAACCGAGCGCGAAAAGTGGGGATCCGGCAGATGCGGTGAAGCTACCAGAAATTGACCACGCAACGAGTCCATTGACTGATCTCCTGACAAGTACACCGACTATCTTAACCAGTTCATTATATCCTGGAAATCACGACGGAGCGGCACCGAACGGCCCCTCCCTGGTCGAACTTGCACCGCCAGATAAAATGGTGGCAGGACAGGGAAAAGTCACCCTGTCAGGCGTGAACTCATTCGACTTGACGTAATGATTTGCCCACACGTAGCGAATGAATCAAAATAGCTGTGACCGTGCCGCAGCGTTAG
>CEUS01284346.1_pt1 | contig 17391 bp, 20 predicted proteins | sample 427031 | NCBI WGS metagenome assembly CEUS01 (sample SAMEA2622837, study PRJEB7988) | marine metagenome | biome: marine biome (ENVO:00000447); feature: marine epipelagic mixed layer (ENVO:xxxxxxxxx); material: "saline water (ENVO:00002010), including plankton (ENVO:xxxxxxxx)" | depth 140 m | reverse complement strand
GTGTAATGCAGAGGCCGTGAAATCCGTGACACAAGTCTGGCCTCCAACGTGTCCAACAGCCCCGCCGATTGCTCCGACAAATCGCTCAGGTAGACCCTGGTTGCAATCAAGTTCATCGGTTTCCATTGGTTCCAGAGGCATTGGCTTGGTTACTAGAGCCGGAAGCAGCCGAGATCTGACGATATTCTCTGCATCCTCAAGCAGGATCGGATCCTTGGAATGGTCCCAGAGCAGTAAGGCGATGTGAGCAATATCCCCTGCAGAGGCAATGTCGCCGCCGAGACTCGCACCGATATCATGAGTCACAAAACCAGATCCGGTAATCATTCCTGAAATAGCATTCTTGTAAGTCTTGTGAATGGCTGCAAGACGGTCTTCTTGTCGACTCAAACGTGCCAACAGGAGAAGCCCTCTGACAGTATTGAGATAGGAATGCGTATGATGGCCACAACCTTCGGCGAGCGTTCCGTCCAGAGAGATAATGTTGTGAAAGTGGAAGTCTGCCAGACGTTCAGCTTCTTCAAGAACTTCTGTGGAGCGGGTGGCTTCGTAGAAACAGAGCAGGCCCTCGATCGCCCGTCCATGAGTGTACGCCGGCTCGCCGCCACGTCCCGTGGGTTTCAGGTCGGTGAGCGTCGGGTCACAGTGGGAGATATCCCATTGCTTGAGGTCGCGGCTTGCTTTCCGCATCTGAGCGACAGCCTTGATCCCCTGTTGGTGTGCGCGCTTGCTGGATCGGAACTTGACCAGCAAACCCAGTGCAAGCATTGTCTCCCGATAGGAGTGGATATACCAAGATGAAACATCGGACGGGTCAGGTTCTTCGAGAAAAATTCCTGTGGGGTTGTCAGACATCGACCAGGTGTTGTACAACATTGCGGCTTCGACTTCGGGAGGTATGTCAAAACCCGTGCATGCTTGTAGCCGGAGCAATGCGTTCCACCATCGGCCAATATTGTGCCCGGTACAGTGAGGTCGAAACTGGTATTGTGCGGACAGGTTTGGGAGGACCGCCATGTGCCAGTAAGGTAGGAAGTTTCTTTCCGGGCATAGACAACGAATGAGGTTATTTCCCGCCAAATTGAGTTGCTCAGTCAAGTCAGTACCACCAATACTGAGGTCAAGGATGGTCAAACATCATACAGCATCGAATACCTATGCCTTAAGAAGTGCGCGAACCTGCTTGTTCTTTCTGAGATCGATGGGACGAAGTCCCTCGTGATTCCTAACCTTGGAATTTGCTTCGTTCTTGAGTAGAAGGCGGACAGCTGTGACGTCTCCCTTTCTAGCAACGCCTTGCAGCGGGGTGTTCGTTGAGTCACTTACCGCACCATCGGGATGTTGCGTATTCAAGTCGACATCGTGGTCAATGAGGAGGTTCAAGAGTCCGCGTCGGTGTTTGTCGAATCCGGCAGCCTGGTTCGGGAGCAAAACAGCTGGGATCGCCTGGTCTGATTCAGGTTTTGTCAAATTGCCGATAAGTTTCAATTCATCACTTTCGATTTCTATCCTGGAAGTGACAATTCCTGGTGCGTCCCCATAGAGCGTCTTAGAAAGCGACAACGCTGCACCAACTGTCGCTGTCCAGAGCACCATGCGTCTCATCTTGGTCTTGAATCATATCTGTAGCTGGCCTGTTGAACTGTGCAGGTGTTCTCTGCGGAACCTAGTACAGCCGGTTGAGTGTTCGCCTTGCCGCTCCCATGGGATATATCAGCATTCATTTTCTTATCGAAGGAGGCATAAAGGCAGGTATGATTCTTAAGAAGATTGCCGAGATCGGGTGACCTGTATGTTCTCCGAACGTTGGTTACTCTCCTGCAGGTTTCCAAGGGGTCTTCTGATCAAACCATACATCGAGGGTGGTGTATTCGATGAATTCGACAATTCCTCCGTCCTTGTGGATGAACGCGGCTCGCCCGAATCCCGCAGGATCGAAGGGACCATATACCACATCTTCTCCGGCAATCTCCGATTCCAAATCGTCCACACGGTATGCTACATGAGGCAAATTGGCCAGCTTCCATCGCTTTGGATCCGTTTTCCGTGCATCGGGCTTCACTTTGTGGCGAATATATTCAATCCGCTGAGGGTGATTACGCGGATTTGTGACCCAGACCTGGCTGGCCTCTACCCAACTTTCACCTTCCTTCGGATCATCGGTGGGAATTCCGATGTGGTCGAATTGTCTCATAGTTGCAGCCTCCTGTAAACTCTCTGTCTGCAGAGTGCTGGTCGAAGCGCTAGCGCTCGAGATTCTGAAGGACTTCGCGAATTTTCGCGCTGTCCGCCCGGCTCAGGCAAGTAATGTCCGCAGAAGTTTGGCCGCGAGTTTCGATGGATACGGCATCCCAGAATATGCCCGATCGATGAGAGAATCCGGCGACCTTTTCCCAGAGGAACTCCTCGTCGCTGGATGTCAATCCCAGGAATCCATAGGTGGTTATGACGATCTTGTCCTGCGTGAAAATGGACTCCTGAGGGTGGAGGCTCAGGGTGGTCAAGAACGTCCCCAGACTACTTGAAATGGTACTGAATGATGTGAATGGGTGTCTTTCGGTTTCCGCCACCAGTCGACTGCTGCACCACCGGCAAGTCGTGGCCCTCGGAGGAGAGAGGGCCATACATGCCGGGCACTGAATACCTTCTATTCGTTCACAGCAGTATCTGCACACGCTCGCATCACCAGGTATCTCGCTCATGCATTCAGGACAGGTTTTCATTTCCACAGGGTATTCTCCAGGTTCAGCCTTTAGTGGTCAGTTGCTCGACTGCATCACGGGTATCCATATCTCCGTTATACTGCATAGCCTTCCTGCCAATCCCTCTGACACACTCTACATTCACGGTCCTGTCCTCAACGAATATGCATTCCTTAGCGGCAACATTGAACCGGCTCAGGATATTGGTGTAGGGGGATGGGTCGGGTTTGGAAACCCTTACTTCAAAAGAGAAGATAATTGCGTCGAAAAGATTATAGTTGATCCATTCCTGAACCTTTTCCCGAGTGTTGATCCAGGCATCACTCAGTACGTCGAGTTTGTAAGTTCCTTTTACACTTGATATGTAGTCGAGTAGGTCGAGGTCCCAAATGGGGAGTCCCCAGAAGTCCTGACCCAATTGTCTCCAATCCGATTCATCCAGCGAAAAACGGGTTCCGATTTTCCGGAAGAGTTCGTCAGGGTGAGCATCGCCTTTGTCATTTCTTTCTGGCTAGATCAGATGAAACTGTGTCTGTCGACCGTTGATGTAGACAACACCATCCGTGGTAATCGCGGCATTTTGCTCGAGCATAAAGGTTACCTCCTCATTTTCCCATTCCGGGACTGGTCGTGTTACGCTCAATTCCACGGTGTAGCAGGTGTTCGGGTGCATGACGACATCACCACGACCAGGTATGGATCCCTGTTCCCAGGGGAGACCCATCAAAGGGCCGGGTTCGTGAAGGTAGTGTCCCAGTGAATGGGAGTAGATCTTTGGCTTTGAGATTCCTGCTTCCCTTGCTCTGGAGAGCGCTCGATTCAGGATCTGGTTGCCCGACAGTCCTATCTCCCATGACCCGGTGAACACATCCTGCAAGTGGTTGCCTTCCACCATCGCTGACTGGAGACCCTGGATTGGCTCAGTTTCGTCTGGATGCAGGACATAGGCCAGTTCCTGATGGTCCGTGGTCAGCCGAAGGTAGGTCACGCCCACGTCGCAATGAAGTATGTCTCCGTGGCGGATGGTCTGATCCTCCTCGCCCCACATCCGTTGGTGGGCAGGACTCCGAAATCTTCGAAAGAAAGGAGGGAAGGAGACTGGCAATCCGAGATCATTGGCCAGTTGCCAATACGCCCAGCGGAGATCTGCGATCTGGGTGACACCAGGAGTGATTGTGTTACGAGAGAACACTTCAGCGATTAGATAGTGCGCAATCCTGTTCGCCTGCTGGTAGAGGTCCAGTTCTTCCGGAATCCGGGTTTCGAGCCAGCGTATGCACAGGATTTCGGCTGGAGTAAGCTTGTCGGATGTTCCGGGACCGAGCGCCTCGACCAGTCGTTCCTTCAGAGAAGCAGTCAGTCCGTCGGCCGCCCAGATCGTGCTGGAATGATTTATGCCAATTCGCTTGGGATTTCGTTCAGATACGATTCGGTTGAGACACGCCCACTGATCTTCTTCACTTTCGGGGTTCCAGGGCGACTCGGGCATGAGGCCCTGCATATTGGTTCTGGAGATGTTGATGCGTTCGACTTCTTGACCGGGACCTGGATCGTAAAAGACGACCATCTGGAGTATTGGTGCCCAGCATGACCAGGGGACAATTGTTCGGAACACTGGATCGTAGTGATCTTCGTTGCAGATGATGAGCCACATATCGAAACCGGTCTCGCGCATCACCGCAGGAAGCAGCGTTGAAAAGCGTGTCGCCAGCAACCCGTCGACCACCTGGGCCTGTTCGCGCAAGGGAAGGATCTTAGACGAGGAATCGCGATGGTCTGCCATTTGCCTAACTCTTGGAAACGGGTAAAGGCCTCTCGGCCCAGTTTCCCAGACCAAACTGCCGCTCATCTACGGGATCCTTCAGCTCTCGATACCGTGGACCCCGTGTCCAGTGCTTCTTTCCGTGGAATAGTGCCTGGAGCTGATCTGGTATCTCTTTTTTGAATTCCTTACTCAGAATTCCTTGGTCCCAGTACGGGAACAATGTGGAACCATATCCCGTAATGATGATAACACGCTCTTTGTCCGATCGTATCTGGCCGGTGGCGTGAATGAGCGTTTCACTGAAGAGGAGCGTGGATCCGGCGGGCGCGATGACCTGGTGGATCAGAGACCGATCTTCATATGCTGCGGCAACGATGTCTTCGGTTGGCGCTTCGATCTTGTGACTTCCTGCGACAACAACGGTCCCGCCGTCTTCAGGACCCAGATCTGTGAGGTTGGTTAGGGTCTTAACGAAGTTGCAATGGTAGAGACCATTTTTCAGGTGACTGCCGAATGGAATGTCGGTACCTGCGTGAAAGCCAAACTTGGGTGGTTTGGAGAAATCAGCACCGGGATCTCTGCGGTTGATGTGCGCGTTCATTTCAACGATCCTGGCCTCTCCACCGATGAGCTCTTCGGACATTGCCACGAGTAACGGGTATGTGGCGTATGCCGTGATAGCAGGGTCTACCTCGACGATGTGCCCCATGAAATGGTGTTGTGGTTTGTTGGTGAGAAAGTAGGAACCTCGAACCCGGGGGCCTGCTTCAGTTGGATCCTCGAGCTGATTGAGGTCCTCTCTCAGCTGGTAGAGTGCGTCCCTGATGGTTTCTGTCTCGTCACTCGTGAGCGTGTTCTCGATGACGACATACCCGAATACATCCAGGTGGTAGCGTTGTGCAGAGGTGAGGGCAGGGAAGGGTCGGTCAAAGGTTAAGTCAGGCATCGTTCGATAACCTCCTCAGAAAAATCTTACCAGTTCGGATTCAGTGCAAACCGTATTCGGCAACCGATGGTTTAGTAATGTTGAATCATATCCCAGAAGACCGATCCGGTCGGGTGATCACTCGACCCAGACATCCGGTCTGGTGTCTATACCTTGCTCATCGAATATTTCATCGATTGATCGCTTTATTTCCTCGGTCAGACGCCAATCAAGGGCACCCATATTCGCTTCTACCTCTGCCGGTTCGCGCGCCCCAACGAGCGCCACACTAACCGAGGGGTTGGACAGAACCCACCCTAGAGCCAGGTGGAACACTTCCTTGCCACATTGTTTCGAGATCTCTTTCAAACGGTCGACGACACGCAGATTTCGTCGAAAATTCTCTTTTGTGAATAAGGGCATGTTGAACAATCCGCCCTTTGACCGCCAGTCTTCATCATCGAACTTGGTGTTCACGTCAAACGTCCCTGTCAAAAGTCCATGAGCAAGAGGGCCGTAGGCCATTACGCCTATATCGTGTTCTACACAGTAAGGCAAGACCTCTGACTCGATGCGACGATCAAACAGGTGGTACCCATACTGTGCAATGTCCACGTTTCGAGCAGCCATGCATTCTGCGGTCTCGGTCCGATTGAAGTTGGAGACACCAACAAAACGTGCCTTCCCTTGGTCGACGATTTCGCCCATGGTCTTCATGGTTTCCTCAAAGGGAGTCTTTGGGTCCGGCCAGTGAACCAAATATATGTCCAGGTAATCCGTCTTGAGGATCTTGAGACTGGTCTCGATGGAGGCCATTGCCTGTTCAGGACGTCCGTCCCTGTTTCGCTCACGTCCCAAATCCGCATACCCCGTCCCGAATTTGCTAACAAGGATCACATCTTTTCGCCGCTTGTCCAAGCCTCTTGCCAGTAAAGCTTCCGACTTGCCAAAGCCATATACTTCTGCAGTATCGTACAGGTTGATCCCCAGATCCAATGCACGGTGAATAGCCGAGATCACTTTCGCTTCGTCGATATGCCCGTAAGACCCTCCCATTTCCCAGCATCCGAATCCAATCGCTGAAACATTCATCCCCGTTTTTCCAAAGGATCGGTATTCCATTTGCGTCCTCTACGGATGGGCTGTTCATACAAAGAAGGGTGGAATACGAGCGGACAGTACGTCCAGGATCTGAGGATCAGAACAGCGAGAATTCGATCTCCTGGGCGGTGATGAATTCGAGCAGAGCTGGCACACCTTCCTGTGTCTTCTCTATGCCTCTCTGGATGGCAGGTATGATGTCTTCCGGTCTCTCCACTCGCTCACCATATCCGCCGAATGATTTGGCCAAGTCTGCGTAGTGGCCGGAGATGTCGGTGCTCCGGTATTTCTCAGTTGAAACCGGCATAATGGGCAGCTCAATGGCCATTGAAAAGTTGTTGAAGAGGATGGACAGAATAGGAATTCGTTCTCGCACTGCCGTTTCGAAATCCATACCCGTGAAGCCGATTGCGGCATCTCCCCATACATTGACACACAGTTTGTCAGGTTTCACCACCTTCGCACCCATCGCGAGACCGAGGCCATAACCCAGCTGTGTTGTTTTTCCCCACCCGATATAGGAGAGCGGAGTCGTAGCTTCCCAGAATGGTGACAGCTGGTCTCTGGGGCTTCCCGCGTCGTGTGTAATGATCGTGTTTCTGAGGTCTACCGTATGCATCAGGTCCCGAATTACCCGATAAGGTGAAAGAGGTACTTCCTCCGAGTCCAGTTTCGGCGACCACGATCGGAGCCATTCCTTATTTACGGACTTAATCTGGTTCGAGAGGTCATCGATTTGACGCCTGGGAGTTGCCGATTCGGTTTTGCTTATTTCTGAAACCAGTGCCTTGAGCGTCAACCCGGCATCCCCAACCAGTGCATGTGTCACTTCGAGGTCCTTGTTGATGTCGGCAGAATCGTTGGTTGCGTGAATCACGGTCTTACTTTCCGGCATTTTTACGCCGAAGGGTGTCTTGCTGAAGCTGCAGCCGATTCCGAATATAACGTCAGCATCATCCAGAAAGTCGCGAACGGCCTTGGGCATCGAACGTCCTCCCGATCCGAGGGAAAGGGGGTGGTCTTCGGGAAACGCACTCTTTCCACCCAGGCTCGTGGTCACGGGAACAACGAGCAACTCGGCCAGTTCCCTTAATTGGGACCAAGCTTCCGAATAATGGATGCCTTGTCCGGCATAGATCACTGGACGTTCTGCACGCAATAGTACTTCCGCGGCCACTTCCACATCTCGTGGGTCCGGACTGCTTCGACAGACAGGCACTGGTCGGTGGTCTCCCGCATAGTCGATCTCAGCGTCGAAGATATCACCTGGAACTTCCACGAGTGCCGGACGTGGACGACCATTCCTCACCTGAGTAAACGCCCGCCTCATGATTTCCGGGACAGCTTCTGCGACGGTAACCTGCTCGGACAATTTTGTTACGTGTCGATAGTTCAGCGATGAATTGAAGTTGGGCTGAACCTGAGACAGGGTCCGTTCATGACCCAGGGGAAGCACGAGAATTGGGGAAGAGTCTCCATACGCCTGAGCCACTCCACCGAATGCATTCTCCGATCCAGGACCGCTCTGCATACAGAAGACACCGATCTGTTTGCCCGAGGTTAGTCGACTCATCGCATCCGCCATATGAAGTCCAATGCGCTCCTGCCTGACGATGATGGGACGGATGTCGACCTTTGCTGCTGCCTCGATGAGTGGATTCACAGGGTACGCGAAAAGGTACTCGACACCTTCCGCCTTCAGAATGGATGCGATTACATCGGCGACCTTCATCTATTGCTCCTCTGAGTAAACTTCACCGTTGAATTGAGACTTTCTGGGGTCGGCCCGCGACGAAGTCGAGTAGATTCGCGGATCTAAACTGGGTGACTATGCAACCAATGCGGCAAACATTGCCTTGATATATCCAATGGAATAAGCCAGACCAAGGCTGTTTCCAGGTGTATCACCCTCAGACTAGGAATGTGGTTGGGATTCAGACACCCATCGAATCCCACTTTTTGCAGTTCTCTGAGAATCTTGTACGGATTCATATCGCTATCTTCCAGAAGTACCTCTTCGAATCAACCGGCAGTGGCTAGACTTCCCCTGACATTCCTCAGATGAACCATGGAAAATTTTCCCTTGCGGTCCTAGTTGTTGATCTCATCCAGAACGATGGCGGATCCACCCGCTTCCGCCCGCGTCCTACAGCAATAGAGATAGCTGCCGTGGCAGCTGGAATAGGCATCGATCACCCTGTGGAATCCGAGGCCACCGAGTCCTGTATCTGGAAGAGGTGTGTTTGAGGGATGAATGGCAAGCCTTATGTCAGTTTCCTCAGCAATAGGAACCCGGTGATCGTAGACCTTGCAGAAACGGTCCCACCATGTCTCCAAATCTTCGAGGTCCGGTCCATCCGGCTTGTCCTTGCGAAGGCCAACACTTTCAGCCCTAGACATACTAGTCGCCATGGTGGAGTGCTCGATATCTGAGCAGCCGTTCGTTCAACGTACTTCCTGCAAATCGCTGACGGGCGATCGGAAGTCCCGCTTCGGCAAAAACCCTGAGCCCATTGCACGTATTCTCCAACTCTTTCTCAGCGCCATCCCTGTTTTCCATGAAGGTCTCGCTCATGTCGGGCAGGGTCACCCGGTTGATGTCAAGTCCCCACGACTTGATCTGTTTTTTTATTTTCAGCACTTCTTCCAGATCAGCATATCTCTGCTATTCTACCCCTGGAAAGTCGGTCCCGCCGCCAAAATCCATGCAATCGGCACCCAGTTGAATTACCTGCTTCAAATAACTATCGGTAAGTTCACGACCCCCAACCGAAATATTCATCATAGAGTTCCTCCGAACAGTATGACTACTTGGCCTGTAGGATACTTGCGCAATTAAGGACTCTCCGTAGTAGATGTCAATCCAAAGCGTAGCTCTGGCTATCGTTCAACACTTGTGCAAGAGCCACCTTACAGTGCGCGTGATGAAGAGGGAGTTGTCGCCTTCGTCGATCAGGCCAATACCCAAATCGTTGGACTCAGAAAATGGCGGTCTGCTTTTTTCCGGGGAATCAATTGACGCATTCCATAGGGAGGCAAAGGTTCAAGGTGTTGTATTCCCTGAAGGAACTAAGGAGATCGACGTTTCTTTTAACCAGATCGCTGTAGCTGAGAAATAGATCCTGTGTCGCAGAGTGGTAGAAGATGTCTTGTCCCACCATCGTTCGAGTCTAAAATTCCCTAGCACTATTCAGGTTGCACACCGCCGAGCCGATTCAGAACGTTTCGTGTGATCTGTGACACGGCGCCCCGGTTCCGGTATAGCCCGTGACTCCATTCGATTGTTGCCGCGGTGAACACGGTTCCCTTGAATTCTGTTTCGTTGATTGCCACGGTGCTGTAGTAGCGATCCTGCTCGATGCCGAGTATCTGATTGAGTCCTGCGTCTTCGGCATCGGCAAGCGCGATGATTTTGTAGTGAGGACTGATCCCGTCAAATCCCGTAAATATGGGTCTATCGTCCACGTGTTCGATATCGCCACCGTCACACTCGACGCCCACGATCGAGTCCTCCCGACCGAACTCGTCACCTTGTCGAAGTCCGGTTCCTTTAAACGCCCAGTGATCCGCATCTGTGACACGATAGAATCCGTATTCACCGGTTGTTGGTGCTATGAACTCTCCAGGGGTACCAGTTTTGCCGTTTACCGAAGCTGTATAGGTTACACCAATTGTGCGCTGCCTGAGATTGTCGATGGCACAAAGGATCGATGTTTTGGGGTTCTCCGGTGTACCGAGTGGATGTGGATTGTAACGGCTCTTCGCACAATACAGCTGACGCCCGTCGTCTCTGGTTTCGACAACGTGCCAAAACGCATTCCCAGCGAAGACCATCAGATTGCCACCTTGCGCCACGAATCTCTGAAGCTGTTCGCACTCGTTGCGGCTCACGTATTCGCCGTGGCCGATCCTTAGATGCCCGGTATAGGGGTCAAGGATATCGGCTTCCGCGTCGTGGTCTGCGTTTACACAGTAGTCAACTTCGTATTCCTCTGTGTGCAACCACGAGGTGAAGAACTGATCCCATGCATAGAAACCGCCCATGATGTCCGGTTGCAAAGGACGTTCGAAGGACAGCAGCTCGCTGTGCTCACGTTCTGTCGAGAGATAGGGGAAGAGACATTTCCCACCCACTGGATTGTAGGCGGAATAGGTGTTGGTTTCGATCGTGAGGAGTATGGGAGATCGCGGTTCTTTGGGTCGGACGACAAAGAGGATTTCCCTTGTGCCTTGAGCAGTGGGGAAGCTGGCAATGTATATACCGCTTGACCAATTCAGAGGGATTTCGAAATCGACTGTGGGTGACCAGTCGAAGCCGTCGCGGTATCCAAATTCGGGAACGCTTTGAAGCTCTCCCTGCAAATCGTTGATTTCTTTGACCAGCTGTCGATTGGCACCCTCGTGATAGACGAAGATGTCGTAGTAGGAACGAGAGTTAGATATGTGGAAGGTAACACGTTCTCCTGGGCGAATACTTATTGGTGTAGCGTATCCACCTTCCTGCAGCTTCCAGTAACGTGTTGCGTCTTGTTCGTAGTGGATGAAGATGTGTTCGCGTTTCATATCCCGAGAAGGTCCTCGCCTGAAGTTCCCATCAGCTCTGGATGAAAGTTCCGGACTGAAGCTCTGTAAAGGCTTGCTGTATTTCGGCCTGCGTATTCATGACGATGGGGCCACGCTAGGTCACAGGTTCCTCCTCTCAATGAAAAGACATTTGCGTTCAAGCGATACCCTACCCACAGACCGTTTTCTTGCACAGGACAATCACCCAGACCCGGCTCGGTCTTTCATAGGATACCCTCTTATTTCCAAAGGGAGCTTCACCAGCGATCCGCTTCGTGCGGATTCGTGGATGGCCATGAGCAGCTCAGTGACAGACCGACCCTTTTCGCCGGGATTCCTCGGCTCAGGCCCTCCTTCCACCCAGCTGATCATTTCCCTTGTCTGCTCGACGAACCCTTGATTTGGCTCAGCACGAAACTCGTTCGCCCCGTTCTTGTCGAACCAGTCCACACCTTCAATAGTTGTCTGGAGAGACCCCTCGGTACCCAGGATGCAGAAATTAAAACCGTCCTGAGGAGTGAGTTCGCCCATTTCAATGAGTGCACGTGTGCCGGTTTCGAACGCGATAAGTCCGGCACCGGATTCCTCCGCAGGTGAAGATTGGTAAAGCGTGTCTCTTTGGCGAGAGGCGTGACCCATCACCCAGTCGGCCTCCGGATCGCCAAGGAGATAGCGCATCATATCAACGATGTGGGTTCCATTGTCGATGATCGCGCTGGTGAGATAACACCAGATGAGACGCGGTTCGCCGATCGCGCCTTCCTCTATGAGTTCTCTGGCTTTTGTGAAGTTTGGGTTCTGCCTGTGGCGGTGAGCGATCACGAGTTTGGTGTCACTTTCGCGACAGGTGTCGATCATGTCATCTGCATCACCCAGACCGAGACACATTGGTTTCTCACACAGTACGGCTTTTGCGCCTGCCTTCGCTGAAGCGATAGTTTGTTCGGCATGCGCTTTCGGGTAGGTACAGATGCTGACGAGGTCAATGTCATGCGCGTTGAGGAGTGATTCGTGGTCGGAATATCCCGCTTGTATGTTGAACTCCTCACAGACCTTGTTCAGGTTTTCTTCGTTGATATCACACGCAGCAACGATTTCGACGTTACCGTGTTCGAGGTATGCTCTGGCATGGCGATATGAGATTCCCCCGCATCCGATTAGGGCAGCTTGGTACTTGGTTTCCATTTCAGAAATGCTCCTTGATTGTTGTGAAACAGAGCCGGTAGTTTTCGATTGTGGCCCTGATCGGGATTGGAGAATTGCCCTTTTGCATCGCCGATCAAGAGTTCTGAGGCGGTGGGGTTTTCTCTTGTTAGGCCTCTACAATTCGAATACCATGATTCTCACAGGTTGGGTAATGGATGGAGTTTTCTATTATATACCATAATGTGGTTCGAACACAAGGAGTGTTGCGTCCAGGAGACCGTGATGAAGATTACCAGCATTGAGCCCACGACATTGCACTTGCCCTACGAGGAACGAATCCGGAAAGCCTATTACCATTTTGCTATGTCAGAGCAGGTGACGGTCTATCAATTCCATACGGATTCCGGACTGGTGGGTCTGGGCGAAAACTGCGGTCCACCAGTAGATCAGACCGTGTTGGATCGGTATCTGGGGACCGATCCCTTCGACCATGTGATGGGGACCGGGACGTTCAATTTGGACATGGCCTGCTACGACCTTATGGGGAAGCACCTAGGGCTGCCTGCGTGGAAACTGATGGGACAGCAGGCTCGGCAGTGGGTGTCAATGGGCTGGTGGATGCCCAGTATGTCGCCGGAGGATTCCGCGGCGGAGGTGGAGGAGGCGGCCGGACGTGGGTACCGTGGGCTCAAGTGCAAAGCTAGGGCTTTTTACGACGTGGTCGAGTGCGCCCTGGCGATCCACGAGGTCGCGCCACCTGATTTCAGAGTGGAGTTCGATTTCAACGGCGCGCTGATTTGCGTTGAGAAAGCGCTTCCTGTCCTGCGTGAACTCGAAAAAATCCCCGTTGTAAAAGGGATCGAGGAACCGATTTTCGCATATGATATCGAAGGATGGCGAAGGTTGCACCGGGAGATCAGAATTCCGTTTTACCTGCACGGTGTCCGGGTGCTCTGTGAGGGGGCCTCGCGCCAGCCTTCGGGTCCCTGGACAGGACTGCGTGCCGGTGACTTCGAAGGAGCGCTTTGCAGTCACGAGAATATTAGAGATGCGCTTGCCGCAGGTTGGGCTTTCGCTGCGGCAAATACGCCCATTCTACTTCAATACGTGGGAACTGGAATTACTGCGGCGTTCGCCTGTCAACTTGGCGCGGTAATGCCTACGGCCACACTGCCCGGAGTTACAGCATCACATTGTTGGGTGGACGATTTGATCGTTACGGATCACACCATACAGAGAGGATTCATGAAGGTGCCCGGGGGTCCTGGTCTGGGTGTCGAATTGGACGAGGAGGCGGTGGAAAAATACAAAGCGTACAAGACTCCCGAGTGGCCTCGGCATATTTCAATAGTGAAGTTGCCAGGTGATATCGACCACTATTACAAGAACCTTCAGCAGGCGGAGCGATTGATGAAGGAGGGTGTGGATGAGTCCTTTGCGACCGGTGTTCGATTCGAGGAGTGGGAGGACGATGGGAGCGAGAGATTCGATAATCTGTGGCATCGGCTTCAACAGCAGGACTGGCCGATCTGGGATTGAGGATGAATAGCCAAACAGGGAAAGGTGAGGATCGATGAGGGCAGCAAGATTGGTAACCCCAAGGAAATGGGAACTGCTGGATGTAGAGAAACCAATGGCTACAGAGGAGATGATGTTGGTGCGTGTGGAGCGTGTGGCCATTTGCGGAACAGACAAGCCTGCATTCATCGGGCTCAGCCCTACCTATCCGGTAGATCTGGGTCGGACCGGTCACGAGGGGATCGGTATTGTGGAGTGCTGTACCTCGGGTGAATTCGATGAGGGTGACAGGATCCTGCTCTGGGGATTCGATCGTGGTCTGTTTCAGGAATATGTACTGGCTCTACCGAATAGCTGTGTCCTGCTTCCAGAAGACATGGATCCCGAAGTTGTGCTGATGAGCCAGCTTCTGGGAACCGTTATCCACTGCTTCTACAAGCTGGGGAATGTGATCAATCAGACGGTGGTGGTATTGGGACAGGGTCCGGTAGGACAGTTGTTCAACGCGACTTTACGGAACCTGGGGGCAAAACATATCGTTGCGGTGGACGTGTTGGACCACAGGCTGGCGGTCGCAAAGGAGATGGGAGCAACTCACACGCTCAATCCGGATAGGGACGATGTGATCGAGGCGGTTTCCGACCTTACCTCAGGCAGATTGGCCGACATCGTGGTTGAAGCTGTCGGCAAGGAGAAGACCTTTAATCAGTGTACCAAGCTGACTAAACACAGCGGCTCGATCGTCTATTTTGGTGTTCCCAACAAGGAGAATCAGGAAGGACTGATGCGACTGAAGTTCCTCGAACTGTTCACCAAGGAAATCGAGATTATTACCTCCGTTGGGCCAAATCCAATGGAGGATTATACCATCGCCCTGGATTGGATCACCCAGGGACGTTTGGATGTGAGACCGATGCTGACTCATGTTTGGGATTTCGAGCGGATTCAGGAGGCATTCGAACTCGCCTTCGATCATCCGGAATCTGATGGTGCGTTAAAGGTGATTCTCAAGTTCTGAGGTGATGTGACAACTGATGATCAAGACCAAGACACCTGAGCATGGAACGGCGGAAGGAACTGGAGACGCCACAAAGAAACCGGATACCCAGACGGGTCCATCGCCTGTAAGGGTTCCTGATTCACCTGAGGTGACGACGGGTACCAGAGATATTCCAAGATCCACTCCCGAAGGTCTCGAGATCCGGCCTTTCGTCGTGGATATAACACCTCCCCTGGGCGAAGTGATGGATTGTGGATTCGATCCATCGGTGGCACAAGTGGAACACCCACTTCTTGCGAAAGGTGTTGTTCTGCGAGATGAAGGCGAGACTTGTGTGATCTGTGCGATCGACTGGGGCGGCCTGTGTAACGACACCCACAGCCTGTTTCGCCGGAAGATCGCCAGGGCCGCAGGAATTGCTCCCTCACACGTAGCGGTCCAGGTCTTGCACCAGCACACAGCTCCGTGTACAGACGGGAATGCGCAAGCCGTTCTAAACGAGGTAGCGGGTGCGCCGCGTCATGCCAATCCGGAGTATCTCGAGCGGGTGAGCGATGAAATTGCCGCAGCGGTGAAGCAGGCACCCAGAAAGCTAGCGACACAAATAGGTACGGGATGGGCTGCAGTCGACCGAGTGGCGTCTTCGAGGCGAATTCCTCAGCCCGACGGCACACTGCTTCCACGTTTGAGCAGTACAAAGGTCGTTGAACAGCAGGTGGCTCCAGAGGGGGTGATCGATGCCTTTCTGCGAACCGTTACATTTTACGATGGTGACGAACCGATCGCCCGATTGCATTACTATGCCACCCATCCTCAGTCTTATTACGGTGATGGTCGGGTGACTTATGATGTGCCGGGGATTGCCCGAGAACGGTTGCAGCAGGAGAGTGGCGTCTTTCAGGTTTACTTCACCGGCTGTGGGGGCAATGTTGCCATGGGCAAGTACAATCGGGGTATACCAGAGGACAGAGCGGCTCTTGCCGACCGTTTATACGATGGGATGAAGACGGCGCAAGAGGCAGTGCATCGGTTTCCTGTATCATCCTTGAAATGGTGCAATGCGGACATTCAATTTACGGCTAGAACTGACGGTGAGTTCTCCGAAGAGGCGTGCGGGAGAGATGTTGCGGACGACCAGGCGAGCGTGACTCGCAGAATTATGGCGGCGATGATTCTGGCGTTCAGGTCACGGGTTTCGGCAGGCAAACCGTTCGATGTGAGCTGTCTATCCATCGGTCAGGTAAAGATCCTCCATCTTCCCGGCGAACCGTTTGTCGAATATCAGCTTTGGGCACAGCAGTACGGGGATGAGGATTTTGTCGCGGTTGCAGGATATGGCGACTGCGCGATGTGGTACCTCTGTACAGATCGAGCATACCAGGACAAGGGGGGATACGAGCAGACTTGGTCGTTCGTGGAACCGTGCGAGGAGATGCTGAAGCGGACGATAGCGGGATTGTTGGACGGGTGATCGCTGAAGATATATGGAAAGAAAGCTCCGGGGAGACTTCCGAGGGGCTTTTGTTTTTGATAGGTTGGACGACAGACGACGGATACCCAGCTTCAGGTGATTTCGTCTGTGGTCCGTCGTCCTATTTATCCGTAAGCACCTTTAACGTGTCTCCCAAGGAGGCGCTGGAGGCGAACATCCGCACCTTCCCAAACGTGCTCGGGCATACGGTAATCGATGAAGGGATAGAATCTCTGTGCGATCAGCCGCTGGCTGTAGACGATGGATCCGACACAGCGCACCTGGTCCGATGAGTTCAATGAGCCTCTGTGCCAGACCTGGTTGTGGAACAAATAAGCATCTCCTGGCTTCCCGAACAGGGAGACGGATTCGCGGTCTTCGAATGTCGGGTTCTCGCGATCGTTGGGGTTCCTGCCAGAGTAGTGACTTCCGGGGATGACCTGAGTAACGCCGTACTCGATGGCATCTGCCTGGCTGAGTGGGAAGAGTACGTTCAGTACGAAGCAGGGAACGGTAATGTCCGGATTGTGGCGAGGCACGTTGTCGGGAAGCGGAAAGTGAATTCGATCGTCTGCGTGCCATCCTCCGCCCTGTCCCGGCTCATATCTAAGACAGTTCTGAGACATGAGATGGCAGTCGGGACCAAGGATGGCTTCTGCAATGCTGACGATGGGTTCTCTCACAACGATGTCTCGAAAGACGGTATCATATTCGTACATCCGCATCATGCTGAAGCCACGGATGTGGTCGCCCTCCTCGTCACCCTGAATACGAGGATCTTCCCATTTCCGATCCATTGCAGATCTCAGAGCCGATACTTCTTCTTCTGTGAACACATCTTCCAAGAAGTAATATCCGTCCCGGTTGAATTGATCAACAATTCTTCGCGTCTCCTTTTCATCGAAAGGGGCGACGTCCTGCCGAATGACACTTCCACCGCTTGTTGGCATAACTCTCTCCGTAACCAAAAATTCTACAGTTTGAGGGTCCATAAAATACCTTGAACTTTGATCAGGTAGTAGTACTTTCTGATGTGAAGTTTCGAGGCATTATCTGGTTGACCGGATCTCCAATCCTATTCCTCCTCGAGAAAAACCTTATACCAGAAGATGTAGGATATTTGTTCGACCCAGCAGGGCATTTCGTTATGAGGGAGACACTTAGACGGGATCGAGAGTCGGAAACCCACAAACCGAGTCT
>CEUS01174830.1_pt1 | contig 17392 bp, 17 predicted proteins | sample 427031 | NCBI WGS metagenome assembly CEUS01 (sample SAMEA2622837, study PRJEB7988) | marine metagenome | biome: marine biome (ENVO:00000447); feature: marine epipelagic mixed layer (ENVO:xxxxxxxxx); material: "saline water (ENVO:00002010), including plankton (ENVO:xxxxxxxx)" | depth 140 m | reverse complement strand
GCTTCGGGTACTACCAAATTTCACGCACGAGGTCGTATGGACCACCCAAGAGTTCGCCCTCCACTTCAACACGGCAATCTACCGTGATGGGTACCTCTACGGCTTCGACGGACGCAACCAAGGTGACGCGTCTTTAGCATGCGTCGACGCAATCGATGGGACAGTTATCTGGCGTGAAGCCCCACAGTGGACCGAAACCTTCGATCAGGGCGGCCGACAACGCCAGGCAATTCTAGGAATGGCTAGAGGATCCCTACTTGCAGTCGACGACCAATTCTTGGCTCTGGGAGAGCTAGGCCACCTATCGTGGCTAGACCTGAGTCCAGCTGGCTATCGTGAAGTCGCTCGGACGTGGTTAGCCGCTGCCAGTGAATCCTGGACCTTGCCTGTCTTAAGCCGTGGCCTCCTTTATGTTGTGCAGAACACCAGAGACCTGCTGACTGGGGCTGGTCCTTGCCTACGCTGCTTTGACCTCAGAGCATAACTTGCAGCCATGATGTCGCTTCCGCCCCAAGACCGAGCCAGAACACCATAAAGAGACCACGGCAAGGCAAATGTCTCTTCTACCCTTGAGTAGTCCTTCGGAGGCCGAACAAATACAAACCACCAGAAACAATTCCTGAACAGAGTTACACCTGATACGATTAGTCCATCTACCACCGCAAGGGTAAGAGACCATCCGGTTAGAAATCGAGTAACCTCTACTCCTGAGGGTATCTTGGAGCCTTGCAGAGACCAAATTCGCAGGAATGCGAAAGGTATGCATAAAACACTAAACAGAAATAACCACCTTTCCATCGTGCTACAGCCACAAAGGCATACCAGGATACCTAGTAACCTCATTTCAAAACCAGGCCTCCTCGTCACCAGCAACGAGCATTACTAAACGTGCATCCACAACACACTGAACCACGAGCCGCTCACCCTCCAACGCTTGTGTTGATCCCAACCGCAGTCGAACAGCAGCACCTAGCCCTGCAGCCGGACTTTGGCAAGGATGCAATCTACGAGTTGTGTGGGTTTGGACCAGTCGCCGCCGCAGCCTCTACCGCCCACCTGCTCGCACAACATAAGCCAAATCGAGTAGTCCTTCTAGGTATCGCCGGGACCTTATATCCTCGCGGTTTACCAATAGCGACAGCAGCGGTCTTTCCGTCAGTCACACTAGACGGTGTGGGAGTCGGCACCTCATCCGACTTTATTTCGGCTACTGACCTTGGGTTTCATCATTCCAAGGCCTCCGCAACTGATCATGCGGATCCTTTAGGCCAGTTGCCTCTGGAAACTCCCGCTTCGACCGCAGCGGGCCACCTCGTCACATGTTGTGCCGCCTCCGCTTCTCCAGACGAAGCGAAACAGCGACGAGAGCGGTTCCCAGAGGCGGTGGCAGAGGACATGGAAGGGTTTGGGGTCGCCCTAGCTTGCCGAATAGCCGGTATCCGGGTCACCATCGTGCGGGGAATCTCCAACGAAGTCGGAAACCGCGATCGTGAACTCTGGCAAATCTCCGATGCACTCGCCGCGGCTTGGGCAATAGGGCGTGACCTTATCAACCGTCCTAACTGGAGCACATAGCGACAAGATGAAATAACACTCCCCCCAAAGGAGTAGTCCCGTGCAACGGATTCATTTAGGGATTTCTACATGCCCAAACGACACCTTTGCCTTTCACGGTATTCTGACCGGAAAGGTCTCTCTTCGCGGCCTCGACCTGCGCATTGAATTGCTCGATGTCGAAGCTCTGAACCGACGCCTTTTCGCTGGTGATTTTGACGTAGCAAAAGCCAGCTTTCATGCGGCACTCCTGCTGGCCGACGAACTAGGAGTTTTACCTGTCGGCTCTGCGCTGGGCTTCGGGGTCGGCCCTCTACTATTGGCCTCTAAAACTGGAACCCATCCCCGTGCTCCAATTGTCGCCGGTGGCAGTACTCGACCAGCCAAGGTACTGGGACCGGGTCTGCACACCACCGCCACTCTTCTCTACAAACTATTTCACTCCGGAGAGGGCCAACTCCAGCAAACTGTCTTCTCGAACATCATGCCGGCCCTGAAGGCTCATACAGCCGATTTTGGGATATGTATCCACGAAGGCCGCTTCACCTGGAAACGACATGGCTTAGCCCTAGTTGAGGATTTGGGCACAGCCTGGGAGAAAACCACCTCCGTGCCTCTCCCACTCGGAGGAATCCTAGCACGCCATCGGCTCGGAGATGAAACCATTCAGAAGGTTAGTAACATACTCAACGATTCCCTCGACTATGGCCTAGCCCACCGCATCGAAACCATCCCCACCATGCAACGATATGCGCAGGAACTCACTGAAGAGATAATGCTTCAACATGTCGATCTTTACGTTAATCAATGGACCAAGGATCTTGGTACACTCGGACGGAACGCCCTACTCCAACTAAATCAGCAAGTGACCACTGCGGGACTGTTGCCACCCGGGAGCCTAGCCTTGAAAGTGTTCTGAGAAATTGATAAACAGGATCAGTAGAACAGTGGTTCTATTCCTGCCGCTACCTGCTAGCCCCAAACCCACTAGCTAGCCCGAAGCACGCCAACTACCAGGGCCGTCCAACCGGCCAAAAAACACAGCCCCCCGATAGGAGTGATGGCACCCAACCACCTGGTGCCCGTGAGCGCCAGTAAATAGAGGCTTCCCGAGAAGACTACTATACCGGCCAGCAAAAACCATCCAGCAGAACTAGTCCAAGCATTAGGCCACCGAGAGACAGCCCATGCGACGGCTAGTAACCCGAGTGCATGATTCAGGTGATAACGCACCCCAGTCTCATAGACCGCCAGCATGTCTGGGGTCAGCCGATCACGTAACCCATGAGCTCCAAAGGCACCCAGTAACACCCCCAGCCCGCAAAGCGTAGCCCCAGTCACAAACCAACCAGCTACCATGACAACCTCCTAGCAGCCTCACCAAAATGGTTCTAGAGTCACGCCAACACCGTTCCTGCTGGCTCTAACTACTGGCTGTTTGGTTTTTTACCACCTCGAGGGTATGTTCTGAATAGAAAAGCAACCAACATGAGAGGGCAAAGAACCACCAAATTTGGACAGCAAAATCAGTCAAAAGTGCGTCAAAAATTGCGGTTCTCCCGCACTGTAACTCGGCGCTTCAGGTAACGGTCCAAGTTTCACCGGAGTTAAAGAGCGAAGTCAGGTCCCCTTCCCCTCGCTGATCCCTTGCAGCAGTCACCTGAGTATTTAATACCTCTTCGTAACGCGGCGCATCAACCGCCCGCAGCACACCAATCGGCTCTGGAAACCCGTCTTCGTAGCGTAGACGGCTCAACAGGTAGGCAAGACTTGGTTCAACCGCCGCCTCATCATGAACCAGTAAATCTGATTCACTATATCTATCACCCAACTCGACGATCTCGGGCTCAAGACCGTTCAGACGAATACCTCGCTCTCGATTCTTGCCGAACACCAAAGGAGCGCCATGTTCCAACTCAATCGTCTGATCGGACTTAGTCTGCCTGTCGGTAACGTAGTCAAAAGCACCATCGTTAAAAACATTACAGTTCTGATAAACCTCAACAAATGAGGTGCCACGATGTTCAGCAGCCCGCTGTAACACTCCACCGAGATGCTTAATGTGGGTATCAACAGAACGAGCTACAAATGTCGCTTCGCAGCCAATGGCAATCGATAACGGGTGCAACGGATTATCGATGGCTCCCATAGGTGACGTTTTGGTCTTTTTACCGATCGGTGAAGTCGGCGAATACTGACCTTTGGTAAGCCCGTAGATACGGTTATTAAACATCACAATGTTGATATCCAAATTACGGCGAATCGCATGCATCAAGTGGTTACCACCGATACTTAACCCATCGCCGTCTCCAGTGATAACCCACACCATCAGGTCCGGCCTCACGGCCTTCAGCCCGGTCGCAAACGCCGGTGCTCGCCCGTGAATACTGTGGATCCCGTAGGTGTTCATGTAATATGGAAACCGGCTTGAGCAACCGATCCCAGAGATGAAGACAATCTTCTCGCGAGGCATGCCTAGCGAGGGAAGCGTCTTCTTCATTTGCGCAAGAATGGAATAATCGCCACAACCTGGACACCACCGAACATCCTGGTCGCTCGCGAAATCGGCTGCCTTCAATACGGGTAGTTCAGTCCTCATTGACTCTACTCAGCACTCCTGGCTAACCCAACAACTGCCTGATCTTATCCGCTACCTCAGACACGGTGAACGGCTTGCCTTTGACCTTATTCAACCCAACAACTTTACGAACATATCGCGCCTGCACCAGCAGACGAAGCTGGCCCATGTTCAGCTCTGGCACCAACACTTCATCATACGCCTCAAGTAGCTCTCCCAAATTCCGAGGAAATGGATTCAAGTAGCGTAAGTGCGCATGAGACACCGACAAGCCATCAGCCTGGCATCTTCGAACCGCAGTCGTACAAGCTCCATACGTGCCACCCCAGCTAAGAACAAGTAACTTGCCCTTCGACGGTCCCTGAACTTCCTGAACCGGAATATCATCAGCAATTCGAGCAACCCGTTCGGCACGAAGGTTAGTCATATGTTGATGATTTTCAGGATCGTAACTAACGTTACCGGTCACATCCTCCTTCTCGAGGCCTCCAACGCGATGCATTAGCCCAGGAGTGCCTGGCAGCGCCCACGGTCGAGCCAGCCATTCATTCCGCTGGTACGGCATGAACGGCTCACCGTCGGCCGATGCTACAGGATGCTCAACAGGGATCTGCGGAAGCTCATCCACGGACGGGATTAACCATGGCTCAGACCCGTTGGCAATGTAGCCGTCTGAAAGCAAGATAACCGGCGTCATATATCGCGTGGCCACTCTCCAAGCTTCTTGTGCCACCTCAAAGCAATCCCCTGGACTTCGAGCCGCAATAATAGGCAACGGAGACTCGCCGTTTCGACCGAACATAACCTGCAATAAATCCGACTGCTCGGTCTTGGTCGGCAACCCGGTGCTTGGTCCACCCCGCTGGATGTTGATGATGAGCATCGGCAATTCAAGGATCATGCCCAGCCCCATGGCCTCGCCCTTTAATGCTATTCCTGGACCACTTGAACTCGTTACGGCCATGGCCCCACCGAAAGCCGCCCCAATTGCTGAACACATCGAAGCAATTTCATCCTCAGCTTGCACCGTACGAACGTTGAAATGCTTGAATGCACTAAGTTCTTCCAAGACAGGGCTGGCAGGCGTTATGGGATATGAGCCACAAAACAGCTCCTTGCCGCTTAACTTCGCAGCGGTGATCAACCCCCACGCCAGTGCCTGATTTCCCATAATGTTGCGGTAGGTGCCAGGCTCAAGCTGGGCGGGCTCGACCTGATAACTATGATCGAACGCCTCGGTTGTCTCCCCATAATACCAACCGGCTCGCAGCGCTTTTTCATTCGCAGCTACGATCTCTGGCTTGGTGCCGAACTTGGCTTCTACAAATCTAAGAGTGGCCGCGAGGTCACGCCCAAACAACCAATAAATCAGGCCAAGCGCAAAGAAATTTTTACAGCGATCCTGCAAACTAGAGGTAAGACCTTCTATATCCTTGACAGCCTCACGGTTCAGAGTGTCCAAGCGAACCTTAAACAAGCGATATTCATCCAACGAACCGTCTTCCAACGGGTTCGTTTCCAGTCGAGCAAGCTTGAGATCTTTGGGCTCAAAGCTTTCCGAATTGACAATCAGAATACCGCCCTTCTCCAAATCACTCACATTAGTGACCAGAGCCGCAGGATTCATAGCAACGAGAGCATTTAATGTGTCACCTGGGGTGAAGATATCCGTCGATGCGAACTGAACCTGAAAACCACTGACACCAGCCAGTGTTCCTCTGGGGGCTCGAATCTCAGCGGGAAAGTCAGGAAAAGTAGCCACGTCATTGCCATGCAAGGCGGAAGTGGCAGTAAATTGGCCACCAACCACCTGCATACCGTCACCGGAGTCACCGGCTAAACGAACCGTCGCTCCGTCGAGCACAACTGTCGATTTACTGGATGTAGGTAATGGCTCAATTGACACAGGCATCTTTACAGTGGCGCCTCAACGATTAACCGGGATTGGGGGACAATAGCAGACCAGTGTCCCCCAATTCTCCGCAATATGGAGTGGGATGGATGGGTGATGGACCGCCGAAACGACCTGCACAGAGCAACGCATAACAACCAACGAATCAATGCTGCGACACCGGCACAGCAGGAAGGAGAGCCGGCAAACTCCAACAGCCAGCCTATAAACTCAGTGATGATCATGTCGGGGAGGGCTTCCATACACCCTACCCTCACCCAAGAACTCAGTCACCGGCCAAGGCAGCCCCACAATTATACGCTTCTCTGCCTCCTTGTTGGGGTTCTTTTTACTCAAAATCCTCCACAATTTGCTAGCAGGAACCCTGCCAGAACATTATTGCCCCTATAAATCCGCTTCCACTTTTCGCAGACGCAATTTCAGGTCAAAGGGAAAACTTAGCTTGGGTTCTCTTTGTAATCAATGTAGCTAGTCTCCCAGCGAAAGGCCTAATTCAAAGCGGTGACCCAGAATATCAATATCGCGTCAGGCATCCTCCGCCCCCATTGGAGCCCTGCCCATCTTCAGTGTCTAAAACCTGGTTCTCACCGTATTCGAACGAACTCCGCCAGCGTTGATACTGAACCACCACATGTGGTTGCTAAACAACAATTAGGCTGGAGTGTGACCGACTCCCAGGTGATTCCAAGTCCGTTCTTGAACTAGAATCAAACAAACAGGTCGTCCTTGTTTAACTCACTGGACCCAACATGGACCGAATGGCTCGTTTCTTCGTTGGCCAACTCGTTCATCACCAACGATTCAACTATCGAGGGGTGGTGTTTGACGTCGATGCTACTTTCCAAGGCACCGAAGAATGGTATGCACAAGTAGCTCTCTCTCGACCACCCAAGAACCAGCCCTGGTATCACGTGCTCGTAGACCAAGCGGGCTATGCAACCTACGTTGCCGAGCGCCACCTCAAAGCTGATACAGCTAATACCCCGATAACCCATCCGCTACTCGACAAACTATTTGGTAATTTTTCTCAGGATCGCTACATGCTTAAGGAGACGATTCAATAAAGCATCCTTCGCCAACTAACACAGGCGGCTAACCGCCAAACTGGTCCCTTTGTCGCACAGGATCCCTCGAAAAACATCACGTTGCCCTATGATTCACGGTCCTGTAAGGCGAAAGACTCGAAAAAGAAAATAACCCAGCATGCCTATGTACCGCGTACCTGCTAAGATTTTCCAGTGAACCTATTGAATTGGGTCTTGGGCTTTCTCGAGCCGTTTCGAAGGCGAATCCTGCTTATTGTGGTCCTTGTAGCAGCCGAACTTTTGCTAGCAGCACTCGCACCATGGCCACTTAAAGTCCTCGTGGATAATGTATTTGGAAACGTACCACTACACCCGATCATAAGCAGCTTAGTTCCTGACTCGGTCCTGGCAAGCACCACCATATTCTTAGTGTCGGTCGTCACAGCCGGCGTGATCGTCCAACTTAGCGCCGAATTCACCCGCATGGCTCACACTCAGATGCAGGTCGACATGGGGCAGCGTGTAGTCTACCGGCTCCGAGAAACCCTGTTGACTCATCTGCAGGCACTCCCACTACGCCACCATCTCAACACAAACACTGCAGACTCGATCTATCGACTCGATGCAGATGCCTACTGTGTCGACGACCTTGTAATTGGTGGTATCTTTCCGATGACGGTTGCTGGTCTCAATCTTAGCCTGATGTTCGGCGTGCTTGTTTATCTCGATCCTACGCTTGCAGCGCTCTCCCTTAGTATCACGCCCTTTCTTTATCTATCCCTCCGGCATCACGCCGGAACAATGACGAACCAAGCCGAGATCGTAAAAACGCTCGAGTCCAACCTCATCAGTCGAGCGCTAGAAGTGCTGTCTTCAATTGCAGCAGTGAAGAGCTTTACGCGAGAAACCCACGAACTCAGACGATTCTCCGCAGCTGGAAGCCTGACAATGCGTGCGCGACTAGACCTCACTTGGCAGGAGTCACTCTTTTCGGCCACCGTAACCACGATCACGCTTATGGGCACTGCTCTAGTTCTAGGTGTCGGAGGCCTTCATGTAATCAACGGGCAGCTAACGATCGGAAGCTTGCTAGTGGTAGTCGCCTACCTTGCAGCCGTTTACACCCCCATCTCCGAGATCGCACGAACCACAGGGTCACTACAACAAGCAATAGTCAGTGCACGTCGGGTTCGGAAAATTCTCACGATCACACCAGAATTATCTGATGCTCCTGGCAGTATTGACGCGAGGTCCATCACCGGCCATATCCGGTTCAGCGCCGTTGGTTTTTCTTACGGTAACGATCGAACCGTTCTCAAAAACATTACCTTCGAAGCCAACCCAGGTGAAGTAATCGCCCTTGTAGGACCAACTGGTGCTGGCAAAACCACGGTCGCCAATCTAATTCCCAGACTTTTCATCGCAGAGACAGGGCAAATCCTGTTGGACGGCGTCGACATCTCACAGTACTCCCTCGGGTCTCTTCGAAAACAAATCGCTCTGGTTCCCCAACATCCAATACTTTTCACTGGCACAATCGCGGACAATATCCGCTATGGTCGACTAAATGCCACCGATAGTGATGTTGAAGCGGCCTCACGCGCAGCCCATGCCCATGAATTTGTGTCAAAGCTTCCCTCGGGTTACCAAACAGATGTCGCCGAGGCTGGTGCATCACTATCTGGTGGAGAGCGCCAGCGCATCGGTATCGCACGAGCCTTACTGAAGGACGCCCCTGTGCTCATTCTCGACGAACCGACCTCAGCGCTAGACGCCATTTCCGAAGCCGCGGTATTCGACACGTTGAAGCAACGGCGCGTCGGCCGAACCACCCTAGTGATAGCCCATAGGTTGTCGACCATCCGCGACGCAACGAAAATCATAGTGCTGGATAATGGCTACGTTGTGGCAGAGGGGAACCACGATGAACTGATGGCATCGAATCCGCTATACCGAGATATGTGTAGCCGCCTGACGGTTGGATGGACTCGAAATGAGATTCAGAGTGATCGAGCCACAGCCCCCTGATCCTCATGAAGATCCTGTTCTCGAGCATCATCGGTCGCTATCCGTTCGGCGGAGTTGCCTGGTGTTCCCTTATGTATCTCCTCGGCTTGCGAGCACTCGGCCATGAAGTCTGCTATATCGAAGATACTGGGGAATGCATCTACGATCCTAAACTCAACACACTATCTCCGGACCCGTCATACGGCACCAGACACATCCACCACACTCTGGCACCCTTCGGTCTGGGAGACCGCTGGTGTTTCGTCAACTACGACGAGTCCTATCATGGCCTATCCCGACAAGACATTTTGAACTATTGTGCGGATGCTGAACTGTTCGTGAATCTCTCGGGAGGCACCTGGTTTTGGCGTGAGGAGTATGCAAGGATCCCGAGACGGATATTCATCGACTCAGATCCTGTTTTCACCCAATTAGCGATCGCCAAGGGTGTTCCCTGGTATGTGGACTTCTTCCGCCAATTTGACCATCTTTTCACCTTCGGCGCCAACATCGGCACCCCTCGATGCAACGTGCCAACTGGCGAGTTCACATGGTGGAAAACTTGGCAGCCGGTAGTAACCGAACTCTGGCAAACAGGCGCTCGAGCTACAAGAGATCGATTTACAACAGTGATGACATGGCGCACCAATAGCTTCACCGATATTGACGGTAACAAGGATCGAGAATTCCTCAGATTTCTCAACCTACCCCAACAAACCCCAAGCCGGTTTGCCCTCGCTGTAAACGGCCCTCAAGAGTTGCTCGCCCAGCACGGCTGGGCCCCTCTGCAAGCAATGCGTATCTCAAACACGCCTGCGAATTATCGGAAATTCATTCAGAATTCCAAAGCAGAATTTGGAGTAGCGAAGCATGCGTACGTCACCCATCGCTCAGGGTGGTTTAGTGACCGAACCGAATGTTACCTGGCCGCTGGACGACCCGCCCTTGTACAAGATACTGGCTGGAGCGAACATCTTCCAGCCGGATCTGGCCTCTTAGCATTTTCGACTCCAGCAGAAGCAATCGATGGACTCGCCCGTATAGAAGCCGAATATTCAGTTCACGCTCAGCGCGCCTCCGGTATCGCTCAAGAACACTTCGAAGCCAGACGCGTACTAACGCCGCTGCTAGAAAGGTCGAGTACATGACCGAACTAGCAAGCGAGACTACTGCTACTCACACCCCACTACGCATTGCCTTGGTTGGACCAGTGGCCCAGTCGATTCCCCCGGAACGCTCTGGGTCAGTCGAAACTGTTACCGCCATGCTAGCCGATGGCCTCGTAACTCAAGGGCAAGACGTAACGTTATTTGCCACCGGGTCTTCGGAAACTGAGGCACAACTGCATGCCATGTTTCCCAACGGCTACCACCACGACAGTTCTATGTGGCCATGGGAACTATGCGAGCTCTTCAACCTAGCCGCTGCCGTGGAGCGCGCTCATCAATTTGACCTGATTCACTATCAAGCTGAGTACTCACCAATCTCTCTGGCCTACACCCACGTGTCCCCCATCCCCCTCCTACAAACCCTTCACCACGCTCCAGTCTCAACGGAGATAGCACTTTGGTCACGGTATCCCGAGGCCCCATTCATCGCCGTATCACAAACTCAAGCACAGCTGATGTCAGGGCTGAATGTAGTCCAGACGATTCACCACGCCGTAGACCCTGATCTCTTCACGCTTGGCGATGCCCCTCAAGATTACTTGCTCTTTCTGGGTAGGTTTACCGAGGGAAAAGGCATATTGTCAGCGATCGAGGTCGCGAAACAAACGAACCACCGACTAATTATCGCGGCCGCGGAAAATCAGTACTACCGAGATACAGTACGACCATTGGTGGACGGTCAAACCATTGTTTACGTAGGTGAGGTTGACCTTGCTGCGAAAATCAGTCTCCTACAAGGGGCACGCGTCCTCCTGTATCCGGTTCAGTCAGGAGAATCCTTCGGCTTAGTCATGACTGAAGCAATGATGTGTGGCACACCGGTAGCTGCGCTAGACCAGGGCACAGTCAGCGAGCTGGTTGACGACTACGTGACCGGACGGGTATTTCAATCACTGGAAGCACTAATCAGGGAACTCGACTCTGTCGTAACCTTGGACCGCACGAATGTCCGATCCAGAGCACTGGACCGATTCAATCCAGAACAGATGGTAGACAAACATATTAAGGCTTACAAGAAGGTCTTATCCTCTAAGCAGTCAAGGCAACCGCGTGATTGACAAAGCACCCCGGCCAACCGATCAGGCTAAAACTGGCACCTCGTCACCCTCGCTGCTAGTTGTGCTTGCACACCCAGACGACGAGTCGCTTGCCTGCGGCGGGCTTATAGCGTGGTGCGCCGCAACCGGCATAAAGGTATCGCTCCTCTGTCTGACACATGGAGAGAATGGACAGACTAACAACCTCGACTTGGTCGCCCTCTCCTCATCCCTCAAGTCGGTACGTAGGGCTGAGCTCGAACGCGCTGCAGCGGTCTTGGGAATCACCGAGGTGATCGTTGGCAATCATGAGGATGGGATGTTGCCCTGGATCGAACCCGAGCTCGTCGAATCTGACATTCTTGAAGCCATTAAGCGCCTACACCCAGAAACCGTAATCACCTTCGGAGCTGACGGCCTTTACTGGCACCCAGACCACATCGCCGTACATGAACGAGCAACGGCGGTTGTCGCATCACTCGGAGACGATGGCCCAGCCCTCTATTACGTAACCCTGCCAGCCGGAGCAATGCGCACAGTGGTCAACCATGCCATGCAAGTCTGGGACAAGCAGAACCTTTCAACTCCCCGTCCAGAATCCATCCTCGGTGTAACCAATATCGACGCCTTCGGTGAAGGGGCGGCCACGCCTACCCTCGTGATCACAACCCGTAAGTTCTCGGTCCCCAAACTAAAAGCTCTCGTATGTCACCAGAGCCAACTCCGCGACTCCGCTCTGCTGTTCGTCTCTGAAAAGGACGCGCCTAGACTACTTGCTACAGAACATTACAGGCGAGCCAATGTTGGAACCAAGGAACCTAGCTTTCTCGAGCAATTTAGATGACCGAAACCTTATTGCAACTTCTTCGTTGCCCATTCTGTGGCACAAGCTTGCAGTTAGTCGCTAACAGTGCCTTGACGCAAGAAAGAGGCCAGATCACATCTGGAGTATTAGGCTGTGAATGTTGTGCCTTCCCGATCGTTGCCGGCATACCTGTACTAATTGCCGACGATCGCACCCGCCAAGCCATGCATACCCTAGAGGCCGGTAAGCATGACGAAGCTCTCGCGATGCTCCTCGGCCTAGGCACCATCAAAGATGAAAAATCATGGAGGTTGTTGTCTCCTGACACCGAAACAAACTTGCGCGAAGCCCTGCAACTACTGAGCCCAAACGCGGAAGGCTCATATTTTCTGCACCGTTTCTCAGATCCAACATTTGTTCCGGCAGAAGCCCTGCTCCGTGCTGTTCTACAGGCCGAGACCACTGGCCCGCTACTAGACCTTTGCGGTGGTGTGGGTCACCTAACCCGCGTCCTAGACACTGCTCGACCGGTTCGACCAGGTGTCCAATCCACCATTACAGTGGACCTACACTTCTGGAAACTCTGGATTGCGACTCGGTTCACCCTACCCGGCTGCACCGCCATTTGTTGCAGCGCAGAAGACCCGCTGCCATTTGCCAGCAACCTATTCCCTATCGTCACTCTAATGGACGCTTTCCCATATATCTGGCACAAACGTTTGTGCGCCAGCGAGATGGCTAGGGTTGTCCGACCGGACGGCCTCCTCGCCCTTCCCCACCTCCACAACGCGCTCGGAAACAATGTCAACAGTGGAGACCCACTGAGCCCAAGCGCCTACCGTAACCTCTTCGCTGGACAAGAACCCCGTTTATTTAGCGACAAATGCCTACTAGACGAAGTTCTCGAGCACCAAATGGTCGACCTCTCAAACATCAAATCTCCTGATCAGCTCGGCAGCGAACCATCACTAACGCTCATCGCAAGCCAGGATCCATCGCATTATCGTCAACTCCCTATACCTGACCAACTAGAGGTCACCGGGGAGCTGCAGGTGAACCCGCTTTATAAGATCGACCACCGTAATGGCCAATCCTACCTGCAATTATCTTTCCCCAGTCCTGATTACGAGGCGGAATTCGGCGCTTGCCGACGTTATCTTCCAGACACTCTTACTATCGACTCCGACCTCAGAAGTCCCATCTCACCTGCGAGTCTCGGAACCCGTTACGCGGAACTGCGACGATCCCGAGTACTGATAGATGCCCCACCGCGGTATACCTAAGCTTCAACGCTACGAGCAGCAGCATGCCACTTCCAGGGTGGCACTAAGGGAACAGGTTCCGGTGGCATTAAACTTTCAGTAACGACCATGAATGAATTTATGGTAATTCCAGCTGAGCTATAACAGGGTAGTGATCAGACGGATACCGACCAGTGTTGCTATGGGACACAGTCTCAGCAGTGCGGACCGTGACAGGCCCACCAACAAGAATCCAGTCAATTCTCCACACCTCATCCGGTGGCGGCGGATTGAAGCCGTTACTCGTGAACGGGGGACCAAGCCTCTGATCGGCAACAACCCAAGCGTCACGCAAACCTTCACCGGTGGCAATCTGCCACGTTTCGCTATCTTCCGCGCTTGCGTTGAAGTCACCGGTCACAATCACCGGACTACCCTTAGGCAACGCCGCGACCCGAGAAGCTATCAAGCGCGCCGACTCGTGTTGATTAGGCCCCTCTCGTAATGTGAGATGAGTGTTGAAAACATAAATCTGTCTAGCCGTCTCACGATGATAAAAACGAGCCCAAGTGACAATCCTGCCGCCTCCACGGCGACGGCGGCGACCAACCCTTCTTGGAGGAGGGACGTCTGGCGTCGCGGTTAGCCAAAAAGTACCTGACTCGATGGGACTTAGCTCAGAATGCCGGTAAAAAATAGGGGTGTATTCACTAAGCCCGGTGCCTCCATTCAAACCACGATCAACCCCCAACCAGCGATACTCCGGCAGCATCGCGTCCAAGTACTCAACCTGCTCATCAAGCGCCTCCTGTAACCCAACAACTTGTGGGGAGAAACGAGAGATCGTTTCTACCACCACCTCTTTCCGGTTGGGCCACGCATTCTCGCCATCCCGGCCATTCGCCGTCCTGATGTTGAAAGTCATGACATTGAAAGACACCTGGGCCTCAGCTACATCCCCGATCTCTGTACATAGAAAACAGGCAACCACTCCAGCCAAACCAAACGATCGAGCCACTAGATTCCGTTGCATAAAGACATCTTTAACGTTTGTGAATTAACCTAAATCCGTCGAATACAATGCCAGCTGAATCATCAACGAAAAACAGCTTATCCCTAGTTTAGAGAACTTACCTTCCCATACAGGAGTCTCACGTGTTCCCGAAGGCGTCCAGAAGTATCGGCAGTAATGTATCCATGCGTGATACAACCGGTCGGCTCGGCTTCAACCCCTCAACGAATCGATGTCGCGACCGAAATCGGTCCAGAAGAAGCTCATCACTCGCAATTACATGAACCGGTACTTCCCATGAAGCTCCCGCACCAGTAACAAGGGCTGGAGGTTGATGGTCTCCCACGAGAATCATGACTAGATCGCGGTCGGCTCTCAGGCGCAAATACCCTCCGAGATTCTCAAACGCATAGGTAAGAGCCTCCAGGTAACTAGGACCAAGATTTGTCCAGTCTGGCCAAGCAGACCACGCTCGGTCGAGCTCGTCAGAATCATACGGCGTCGAAGTCAGTATGCGGCCCCAATCCGGTTGATAGGGTGGAGTTGGAACGAAAGGCGCATGAGTAGTGATCGTCGTGAAGAACACGAACACAGGAGGTCGCTCAGCAGGGGCAATCTCATCCGCATCAAGTCGGGCTAAGGCGAACTGATCATTGACACCCCACCAACCAAACGGTGGGCCTTGGTAGCCAAGTCGTTGGTGATTATAGATATCCTGAAAGCCATAAAAAGCACCTTCAGGCCAACCAACCAACAGGCCAGGCATGAGGGCTAGCGTCCGATAACCCTGACGCTCAAACACCGTGACCAATGTGTCACGCTGCTGCGCCATTAACCGCACGTTGGTCCCTTGATCACGAACCTCTGTACCTGCAAGCAGGCTAATATGAGCCAACCATGACTCCCCCCCGAAGGTGGTCGAGTCCACAAAAGCTGACACAACGTGCCGACCTGTTTCAGTGATGTCTGATTCAAACTGAGCGCGTGCCGGACCTAGGTGATCGGAAAACTCGGCGCGGTCCCAACTCACAGCACCGTAAGACTCAAGGAAAATCAAAAACACGTCGGCTCCATCGAGTCGAGACAAATCGGACCGCATCTCTGGGGCTTGTCCGAGATCACGCAAGCCGGCACCGCTGGCCTCGTAAACGAACTCCCCAAGCTCGCGGACATAGGCCGACGACACGGGCTGAGCAAACTGCACCACCTCCAGTGACTGGACACCCAATAACCGCGCGGCCGCCAATAGCAAGACCCCAGTCGCTACCCCGCCCATCGCTCGTCTGATTCGAAAGTCATGAAGAAGCCGATTGACCTCACCAAGAGCTAATCGAGCCATGGCATAGAGCGAGAAGGGGACAAGGACCACTCCAATCGCCAGACCGACCTTCAAGCCAGGCTCAGCCACAAAGGAAAACATCGCTCCAACGTTCGGTACGTGCTGAAGGTCCCAATAAAGGTTCACGTCCCGACCATACAGCGAAGCCACCGTAACATCGGCATAACGTCCAAGCACCAAAAACACCCACAACACAGCGACCCATCGAAGGCTTCTATGGGATACCCCTCCCCGCCAACTCTGCAGCGCTACGAGAAACACCATGCACAGAGCCACCTCTACGGACAAGGCACTAGTGACCCGAATCCCAAGCGTCGGCCAGATGTTGGTAAAAGTAAGCGAGACATTAAGGACCATAAGTCCGGCCACAAGCCCGCACAAACGCACCACAGTCAATCGGCAACCTCCGCGTCTGGCCCACTATGTAAATAATGCGTGTTCACGTAAATTGGTACCTTGATAGACCAAATGGCAGTTGCTTGCCACCCACCACCAATCCAAGCAGACCGCCAACCACTGGCAGTCCATCGCCGTTCGTCAGGTAGGCAGGCTCTAGCAGCAGGCCCATCGCGAAATGAAAATTCAGTACCATGACCAGTGCTAAGCTAGCAGCTAGCCGTACCCGATAGCCTAGGACCAAGGCTACGCCAGCGAGGAGCTCTCCTGAGACCACCATCCGCGCGAACAACGGCGCACCAGGAATCGCCACCACATCGAGGTACAACTGACTTACCGGTGGTGCGAATTCACGCCAGCCTCTAAGCTCAGCAGCCAGAAAACCACTATCCATAAACCAACCCAACTTGCTGAAACCCTGACAGAACAGGAAGATTCCCAGCGCGAGAGACAGAACCCGTAAACCCGCTCCACCTATTCTCTCCATAGTTGTGGCATTGTAACCGGGCCGCGTTCACCACAAAATGGTTAGCCATGGGATCAATCGCACCATTCAGACGGTTCTTCGGGATAATTCGCTCCCTGGTGGTCTATCATGGCCTTCTGGGTCGGCAGCGCCGTCTGCGGAAACTTTACGCCCTGTTCACGCAGCCAGGTGATCTGACCTTCGACCTCGGCGCCCACGCCGGCAATCGGACCCGCGCCTTGGTCGCACTCGGCTGCCGCGTGGTTTCGGTCGAACCACAAAACGATTTTGCCTGCCTTCTTCGCTTGTTCTTCTCACGTCAACCCAGTGTCCTAGTCATCCAAGCGGCCGTTGGGGACCAGAATGGTCGGACAACATTGTCGGTGAGCGACACCAACCCCACAATGACCACCATCGCCACAGAATGGCAACAAGCCAGACAAAAAGACCCATTGTTTGCTGGAGTACACTGGAATCGTAGCATTGAAGTCGACCAGGTCACCTTAGACCTCCTCATCTCAAAATTCGGTCGACCCGCGTTCGTTAAGATTGATGTGGAAGGTGCAGAACCCAGAGTACTCGCTGGTCTCAGTCAGCCAATCACCGCGCTATCGTTCGAGTATCTACCCGACGCACTCAACTACGCGGAATCCTGTATCAGGATGCTCATGAAATTGGGAATATACCAGTTCAATTGGTCACCTGGAGAGTCTTATCAGCTAGCATCAAACCATTGGATGGACGGAGACACAGTGCTCGAAGCCCTGAAAACACTACCCGCGCAGCGCCGATCTGGCGACATCTACGCACGCTTAACTGAGTCACTGCAACGAGACCTACACGACAAATAG
>CEUS01283817.1_pt1 | contig 17402 bp, 15 predicted proteins | sample 427031 | NCBI WGS metagenome assembly CEUS01 (sample SAMEA2622837, study PRJEB7988) | marine metagenome | biome: marine biome (ENVO:00000447); feature: marine epipelagic mixed layer (ENVO:xxxxxxxxx); material: "saline water (ENVO:00002010), including plankton (ENVO:xxxxxxxx)" | depth 140 m | reverse complement strand
TAACGGTTTTCAAGACCGCCGCCTTCAACCGCTCGGCCATCCCTCCGCGTAGTCATAACTAAAAAGCAGCACTATGAAAATCTTTAGAGCTTGTATTGTGACCTGCTTGTCATAAAAACGTCTATTCCCAATATACCGCTGTCAGTTCCTGCCCTTGTTAAGAGCTTAGATGCCAATTTTGAGAGTTTGTATTTGTAATCACAGGATTAACATAATTCAGAGCTATCTTCTGTGTCTTAGGTTTATATTAGGACGTTTGGTCCAGATTCATCGGTTCAATGTAAGATTTTTGTACCAGTAGTTCCTGAGATTGAAGAAAATACGTGAAGAAAAATTAATATGAAAAAAAGGGCATTGCTAACACGTTGGCTAGATAACAAGACAGCGCAAGAAAGCCATGACAATCGCATTGACTGGCTGAGATGTCTTCCGTTTATTGGTATTCACTGCCTGTGCCTTGGAGCGTGGTGGGCCGGCGTGAGTCCCGTTGCCCTGAGTACTGCCATAGCGCTCTATGTCATTCGACTATTTGCCATTACTGGTTTCTATCATCGCTATTTTTCTCATCGAGCTTTCAAAACATCCCGAGGATTCCAATTCGTAATGGCTGTCGCTGGAAACTCTGCCGTGCAACGTGGGCCTATCTGGTGGGCAGCACATCATCGCAATCATCACCGTTACTCAGAAAAGCCGAAGGACTTGCATTCCCCACACCAGCACGGCTACTGGCGAAGCCATATGGGATGGTTTATGACTGGGGCCGGGTTTAAAACTGATGTGCGATACGTCCGTGATTGGCTTCGTTATCCCGAACTCCGTGCCCTCGATCGGTTTGATTGGGTCGTGCCATTCATTTTACTAGTCGCCCTCGCAGGAGCTGGTGCTGTAATGGAACATCAAGCACCATGGTTGGAAACAAGTGTTGCACAAATGGTCGTTTGGGGATTTGGAATTTCAACAGTTGCTGTTTATCACGTAACCTACACAATCAATTCACTTGCACATGGTTTTGGATCTCAGCGTTTTTCCACCGGGGATGACAGTCGTAATAACCTCTGGCTTGCCTTACTTACGTTCGGCGAAGGTTGGCATAACAACCATCACCACTATCCTTCATCTGCTCGCCAAGGCTTTCGATGGTGGGAAATTGATTTAACTTATTATGCACTTGTTCTTTTGTCATGGACTGGGTTGATTCGTGATCTACGACAAGTTCCAGCTCCTGTCCTGTCACGTGCCACGATTTCTCAATGAAGATCGGTATTGTTGGCGGAGGCATCTCTGGTCTAGTAGCGATGTACCTGTTGTCGCCACGTCATGAAGTTACATTGTTTGAAGCTAACAATTATGTTGGTGGACATACAAACTCAGTCCAGGTAAATCTTGAAGGCGGTTCTTGGAATATCGATACTGGTTTTATCGTATTTAACAATCGCAGTTATCCAAATTTCGTTAAGTTACTCAACAAACTTGATGTTTCTTCACAACCAACAAACATGAGCTTTAGCGTAAGTTGTGAAGAAACAGGTTTGGAATATAACGGAACATCCATCAATAAACTATTTGCACAACGACGCAACCTTCTTAGCCCAGCTTTTTATCGTATGGTTTTGGATATTGTTCAATTCAACCAACGGGGCCTCAATGAAGCACTGCGTTTTGATGGTGCAACGGTGGATGAATTTCTTGCTACCCACAATTACAGTACGCATTTCAAAGATTATTACCTTGTGCCAATGGGTGCTTCCATTTGGTCCTGTCCACACAAAACCTTTTTGAAATTCCCAATTAATTTTGTGATGGATTTTTTTAGCAACCATGGCATGTTGCAAGCTTGGGGGCGACCCCTGTGGCGTACGATTATAGGCGGGAGCACGCGTTATGTAGAGGCTCTCACGGCATCATTCGTAAATCGTATCCTTCTGAATACTCCTGTGCGGGCTGTTCGACGGTTGGCCACACATGTCGATGTAAAAACTGATGATGCCGTACACAAGTTCGATGAAATAATTTTAGCGTGCCACAGCGATCAGGCTCTTCGAATAATCGAAGACCCCACCGCTGATGAAACTAAACTGCTCAAAGCATTTCCCTACCAAACTAATGACGTTATCTTGCATACAGATACAACGTTGTTGCCAAACACGAAGCGGGCGTGGGCTGCTTGGAATTATCGTATCCCGCAAAAGCAACAGGCAACTGCTTCTATAACGTACCATATGAATACCCTCCAGAGTCTTACTGCGCCTCACGAATTTTGCGTATCACTTAATACAACATCAAGAATTAACCCTCGTAAAGTTTTACGCCGATTTACTTATCATCATCCTGTGTACACAACACAACGTGACAGTGCACAACGCCAACATGGCAACCTTGTACGTGTAAACCGTACTTCTTATTGTGGAGCATACTGGGGGTACGGATTTCATGAAGACGGAATGAATAGCGCACTAGCTGTTTGCCGTGCGTTTGGGGAAAGTCTTTAACATGGAGAGCTGTCTCTACGAGGGATGGTTGCGTCATCGTCGCTTCACGCCACGCTTACATGAATTTCGCTACCCCTTATTCATGTTGTATCTAGACTTGGCTGAAACCGAAAAGGTTTTTGATGGACGATGGTTTTGGTCAACACAAAGAGCAGCGATAGCTCGCTGGAAGCGATCAGATCATGTTGGGGACCCTATAGTCTCTCTCGACAATACCATCAGAAATCTTGTCGAGCGTGAGACTGGACAGCGTCCACTTGGTGCCATTCGGCTTCTAACCCATCCTCGTTATTTTGGTTACGGATTTAATCCTGTCAGTTTTTTCTACTGTCTAGATAAGAAGGGTGAAGTAGAAACTATCGTTGCTGAAGTAAATAATACGCCCTGGGGTGAACGCCACTGTTATGTGCTTTCATCACCATCGGTTCATCATGGTCATGTTCGGCAGTTCAAACTAAAAAAAGTTCTTCATGTATCTCCATTTATGCCAATGGATGTTGATTACGATTGGCGGTTTGTTGATCCAGGAAAACAACTTGCCGTGCACATGAAAAATTATTGTTCTGGAGAAATGCATCTTGACGCAACACTCTCACTGCAGAAGAAAGCGATCACATCATTATCGTTGGCCACTGTGTTAGTTCGTTATCCCGCACTGACGAGCCGGGTTATTGCAGGTATTCACTGGCAGTCGCTTCGACTCTGGATAAAAGGTTGTCCTGTCTATACACATCCGGAGCAACCTCCCAGGGAGATGAAAACATGAGAGAGAAATGGATCCGGCCACTGGTTCTTCGCCAACTCAAAAAAATTAAGCATGGCGATCTTGCAATCGTTGCCGACGGGCAAACCTGGACATTTGGAACCCCAGGTTCAGAACCAACCGCAAGTATCGTGGTGACTTCTTCCCGACTGTGGACACGAGTAGCGTTCGGCGGGAGTTTAGGCGCTGCTGAGTCTTATCTTCGTGGCGAATGGATGACAGATGACCTCGAAAAGGTGCTTCGAATTTTTGCAAAGAATCTTACAGTGACCGACAACCTCGAAAAAAATTTCGGCCGTGTTACTCGAGGAATTGCATTCTTAGCACATCAAATGCGATCGAATAGCCGAAGAGGCAGCCGTCAAAATATTCATGATCACTACGACCTGGGAAATGACTTTTTCGAATTATTTCTCGACGAAACACTGACATACTCCGCTGGGATTTTCGAACATAACGATACGACAATGAAACAAGCTTCTCTTGCAAAACTTGATCGTGTGTGCCGAAAAATTAAACTTTCATCACAGAGTCATGTAATCGAAATCGGAACAGGATGGGGAAGTTTTGCTCTGTATGCAGCTACTCATTATGGTTGTCGTGTCACAACAACAACCATCTCTGAAAACCAGTACAAAGTAGCTAAAGAAAGAATTAAGGCCGCTGGCCTCACTAGTCGCGTAACAGTCTTGCAAACGGACTACCGTGATCTTGTTGGTAAATTTGACGCATTAGTTTCTATCGAAATGATCGAGGCCGTTGGGCATAAGTACCTAGACGCTTTCTTTGGTGTTTGTAGTCGCTTACTTAAGTCTGATGGTGCAGCTGTTTTACAGGCTATTGTTATGCCAGACTATCGATATAAGTCCTATCTCGACACGGTAGACTTTATCCAAAGCTACGTATTCCCTGGAAGTTCCTTGTCTTCAATTGGCGCAATTAGTTCGTCGCTTTCAAGAACCACCGACTTGCGCCTTACTCATTTGGAAGATCTGGCACCCCACTATGCAAAGACACTGCGATGGTGGCGTAAACAGTTTCTGTCACAAGTAAGTAATGTACACAAACTTGGTTATGACGACCGTTTTGTTCGTCTCTGGGAATATTATCTTGCCTACTGTGAAGCTGGTTTTGCCGAACGATGTACTGGCGTGGTGCAACTATTACTAGAAAAACCAGAGTGCCGACAAATATCTGAAGTCTCAGCTGATTCACAAAACAAGGTTGTCAAAAATATAAAACTTGAACATGCATAACTTATTTACATCTCAAGTCGCCCGAAATCTTTTTATGATCAGCAGCGTACAAGTTGGTTGGTTTGGGTGCATCCTGGGAGCAACAAACGGTTACCCTTTAATTGGCCCAGGGATTGTGGGTTTGTTAATGACTCTCCATGTAACAATGTCTTCGCGAAAATGGCATCTAATAAGGTTGAGCGTAATAGTGGCTATTTTTGGTGCTACGTTCGATGGTGTACTAACAATCACCGGCGTCCTCAATTTTCCGGTCAACACTAGCATCGGATGGCCTTCACCAATATGGATGGTTGCACTCTGGGTCAATATTGTCCCGGCAATTGATAGCCTCGCATTATTACTTGGACCTGGTGTGTTCTTGCCCGCAATCGTAGGGGCTGTTGGTGGACCTGTTGCTTATTTCGCAGGAGCGAATCTAGGTGCAGTAACGTTAACACCTTCAACGCTTATTGCTCTCGGGCTTATAAGTCTAGAGTGGGCATTCGCGATGCCAGTACTTCTTCGCCTCAGACTGCTTGGTGTAAACAAACTATGAATCCCGTAAACATGTTCCTCGCTGGTTGGGCAATTAGTGCCTGCTTGATGTTGATACTGTGGGAGGCACAGAGACGCCGAGGAAATGCAGCCATTGTTGATATCGCCTGGGCTGTTCTAACTGGCTTGCTTGGAATCAGTTTTGTCTGCATGGCAAGCGGTAACGATAGTCGTCGCATTCTGGTTATCGTGATGGCTAGTGGCTGGAGCTTACGACTTGGTCTTTACCTATTCTCACGCCTACTGCAAGCAGGTGAAGACAACAGATATAGACAAGTTCGTCAAAAATGGAGCCAAAAATATTTTTTTTGGTTTTTTCAAGTGCAAGCACTCTGGGCGGTTATGTTCGCAGCGCCTATGTTTGCTAGTGCCACTAACCCTAATACCCTTGGGTGGCTTGATGGATTGGGGTGCTTTCTCTGGATAGTAGCAATTGGAGGTGAATCTATAGCCGATCACCAGCTGACGTCCTTTAAAGCAAACACCTCAAATAAAGGACGTGTGTGTCAAAACGGTTTGTGGCGATATTCACGACATCCAAATTATTTTTTTGAATGGATCCACTGGTGGGCATATCTGTGCCTTGCATTTGGATCTCCCCTATGGTGGATTGCTTGTGGCGGTGTTGTCCTAATGCTAATTTTTCTCACTAAGATCACCGGCATTCCAACAGTGGAAGCCCAGGCTGTGCGAAGCTATGGCGAGGTTTATCGAGAGTACCAAAAAACAACAAGTGGTTTTTTTCCATGGCCTCCAACAACCCGTCGTCTATGAAACGCCAGCCTGTATTAACAGTAGCAACTGAGTGTGTCGAAAGAGGATGGATACCTGACTCCATAATTCGCTGGGGAATTAGACGCTTATGCTCTCAGCGACTGACCGAACAAGCGGCTGCTGTACAAGAAGGTGGTTTGGCAACCAGTCTTGAACGGTTTATCAATCAATTACGTGATACAGATATCGCACCGGTCGCGTTTAAAGCCAATGAGCAACACTACGAAGTGCCAGCTGAGTTCTTTAAGATCATGCTTGGTCCACACCTTAAGTACAGTGCTTGTTGGTGGAACAACGATGCTGAAGCCCTTGAAACAGCCGAAGGCAACGCTCTTCGACTTAGTGCTTCCCAGGCAATGGTTTCCGATGGCATGAATATTTTAGAACTGGGGTGCGGATGGGGATCGTTAACACTTTGGCTTGCTCGCCAGTACCCACATAGTCACATTACGGCCTTATCAAATTCTGTGAGCCAGCGTACGTTCATTGAAGATCGAGCCCAGGAGTACGGTCTTTCAAATATAACTGTCATTACTGCAGATATGAATACCTTCTCTACTCAAAAACGCTTTGATCGAATTATTTCGATTGAGATGTTCGAACACATGCGCAATTACCATATGTTGCTTTCAAATATACGAAAATGGCTCACACCAAACGGGCAACTTTACGTGCATGTTTTTTGTCATAAAAAGTTTGTGTACCCATTCGAGACTGAGGGTGCAGACAACTGGTTAGGTCGGCATTTTTTCAGTGGGGGGCTAATGCCAAGCGCTGACTTGCTAACCTTGATACCTAGCCCATTCGAAGTTAAGAAGTGTTGGATGTGGAGCGGTATACACTATCAACGAACTGCCGAAGCTTGGCTTAAAAATCTAGACGATAAACGTGCGGAGGTGTATCAAATTTTCGCACGTACTTACGGACCTGCCTCTGCAAAACGCTGGCTACAACGGTGGCGTGTGTTCCTTATGGCCTGTGCTGAGTTGTTTGGTTACAACGATGGTACAGAATGGATGGTTGCACATTATCGTTTTAGTCAAAAAGATAATTATGTAAATGAATCTTCTCTCGGTGCATCTCATTAACAAGTAAAACAGTACTTTAATAAGAGGACTTCTCTAAAGGAACTCGTAATGCGAATATTTGTCAGTGGAGCAACAGGATTTATTGGACGTGCGCTCGTTCCGCTTCTTCAGCGTTATGGCCATACTGTTGTTGTTTTGGCTCGATCAGAAATCCGAGCACGAAATCTACTTGGAGCAGACGTAAGTATCATTCCAACGACTCACGACCTTTCAACTCTTGCAACCGCCATCTCTGGATGTGATGCTGTGGTGAACCTTGCTGGTGCACCTCTTGTAGGTAAACGCTGGACAGCAGCTAGGCGTAGGGTTCTTGAGGAAAGTCGGATTGGGGTTACTGAACAGTTGGTCCGTGCGATAGAAGCTGCATCGCCTCGTCCAAGCGTCTTGATCGCAGGCAGTGCTGTGGGGTACTACGGTGACAGGGCTAACGAAGAATTGATTGAATCCTCAGGAAGCACTGATGATTTTCTCTCAAGGCTTTGTCAAAAGTGGGAAGCCGCAACCATAAAAGCTAAGAGCCTCGGTGTGCGTGTTGTCAATCTTCGAACAGGCGTTGTGCTAGGCCGTGCCGGGGGTGCGCTTGCACAGATGCTCCCTCCCTTTCAGATGGGTGTTGGGGGACCCATTGGATCTGGTCGGCAGTATTTTCCATGGATTCATTTGCACGACCTTGTGAAAATAATTGTTCACGCACTAACTGATGAGCGTTTTGTTGGTCCAGTGAACGCCGTTGCTCCGCAACAAACAACAAATCGTGAATTTACTCGATTGCTCGGTCTTGCACTAAAACGTCCTGCCTTCCTTCCATTGCCAGCCTTTGTGCTACAAGCAATTTTTGGTCAAGCCTCAGTGGTTCTGTTAGGAAGTCAGCGTGTGTGCCCAGCATTTCTCACGTCGCAGGCATTTACCTGGAACTTTGCTACTCTATCCGACGCATTAGAAGATATCCTGAGTACAAAAGTTGCCATACAAACTGTCCTGTCACCACCTGCAGACGCGATTGGTGCACGATATGAATTAACAATGACTACTGTTGTCAATACACAAACAACACAAGCATTTGCCTTCTTCTCTAAACCTGACAACCTTGGATTACTCACACCAGCCACAATGAAGTTCTCAATTAAGGGCAAGCCTCCAACAATTGCTGAAAACACAATCATCGAGCATCGATTGCGGATTGCGATGATTCCACTGCGCTGGCGATCAAAAATTGTCGCCTGGGAACCAGGACGCCGGTTTGTGGATCGTCAAGAACTTGGGCCATATCGATTGTGGTGGCATGAACATACATTCAGCGCTGATGGTGAACGTACAATAATGGGGGATCGTGTTTGTTATACACCGCCACTTGGATTGATCGGACGCATGGTGCATAAAATATTTATTGCTACAATGCTTAGACAGATCTTTCAGTATCGAAGCGACGTGATTCGACTTAGATTTGGTGGTGTTGCAAGTAATCCATCTGAGTAACGCTTCAACCCGTATACCGTTCTCAGCTTAATGGTGGTCACCCACATCTATCTGTATTACACGGGTTATTGCTGCTTTTGAAACAGCGGGGTCCTTTTTTCGACGAGACCGAGGAATGGCGCCAAATATTATTTTTTGAACTAAGGCGGTACCTTCACTTCTATACGTCCAAATAAATTTGGCAAGATCAATGAATCGATAGTTTTTGAAAAAAACAGTTAGATAGCCTTTCAACTGCAGGGTCTCTATCCGAGCCCGACTTAATCCCTGCAATTCCATAGCATTACCGAGTTGCTTGTTGTAGTCATTCCAATCATGTGATCGCAGAACGTATCCGGCTTCTTGGTTCTTAGCCATCTCTGCTACTTTCGTGCCTGGATATGGCACCATGACACCAAAAATTGGACGATCCGGATTTAGATCAACAGCTAAGTTGATCGTCTGTTGAATCGATTCCTCTGTTTCATTTGGTTGTCCCATAATAAAAAAGGTATCAAAGCGTAATTTTGCTTCCCTCAGCACCTCAATTGCTTTTTTGATCTTTTTCTGGTTTGTACCTTTGCCCATTTTGCTCAGGGCTTGTTCATCCCCTGTCTCGATGCCAAGTCCAACGCGAAAACAGTTAGCCTGTTTCATAAGAGTTGCCAACGCAACATCAATACAACTCACATGCGTCTGACACCACCATCGAAACTTCTTGTGAAAACCCTTGGAGATCATTTGATTCAGCAGTTTCGTCACTCTTGGTTGTTGCAATGTGAAAATTTCATCGCCAAACATAATTGTTTTTGGTTGGGCAAAAGCATGAATGTTGTTTAGTTCCTGAATGACGTTCTCTGGAGAACGTGCTCTTACTTTCCGACCGTTGGGATTCATACAGAAGTTACAGTTATAGGGACACCCGCGAGAAGTGTGCAAGATGTACTCTTCCGCAGGTTCAAATAAATCCCACGCTGGGAGTGGCAACTCATCCTGTTCATAGATAAGAGAACGTGATCCGCCGTGGCAATATTGTCCGTCGCTATCAATGCGAGAGACGCCGGCAGGAAGTTTTTCGCTCCGGCCTTGAGTCAGAAAGTCTAGCAATTCTGCAAGCGTTACTTCTCCTTCACCGAGTACACCAAAATCAAAGCTTGAAAATTCACGCAACGTTGCTTCCGGTAACGCAGTGACATGTACGCCACCCACTACTGTGATCGATGAATTATTCGAACGCTTAAGAAGTTCAGCAAGTTTCGCTGCTGGTTTAATCTCATTAGTGAAAGCACCAAAGCCGACAACATCTGGCTTAAACTTCTCGATTCGCTCTAATGCCTCGGTGTAACCCAGTCGCTCATACTTGCAGTCCAAAACAGCTACGTCATGGGTAGTTTTCTCCCTAACGTATCCAGCGAGATGTGCTAATCCTGTACGCGGATATGGAGGCGTATCGTAGTACGGCTCCACAATTTGGAACGGCGGTGGATTAACAAGCAGTAGACGCAAAATTTATTACCGTTTGATCTGTTAAAGCGAGGACCCTGTAATTACAGTAAAAATTTCAAAGATAGAATAGTGGGAAACCTATCAATTGCAAACTTCTCGCCTCGCAGCTATCAAAAAACATAATGTTTTTAGGAATTTATTGAAAATAGTTCGATCCTTACTGTGACTGGATTACTGTACGGCCATCCATAAATGGACGGAGTGCCTCCGGCACAATTATCGAACCATCTGCTTCTTGGTAGTTCTCTAAGATCGCAATTAGCGTTCGTCCGACCGCAAGTCCAGAACCATTTAAAGTGTGCACAAATTCTGACTTCCTGCCACCTTCAGGTCGATGTTTGATATTGGCTCGGCGTGCTTGGAAGGCTTCTGTATTGCTGCATGAGGAAATTTCTCGATAGCAACTCTGGCTTGGCAACCAAACTTCGATATCGTAAGTTTTTGCAGCGGCAAAACCCATATCCGCACTGCAAAGCACCATGGTGCGATACGGTAGTTCCAGTCGTTTAAGGACCTCTTCGGCATTAGCCGTCAATCGTTCAAGCTCGTCGTAGGAGTCCTTCGGTTGCGTAAATACCATTAGCTCTACTTTGTCGAACTGATGCTGCCTGATTAATCCTCGTACATCTGCGCCGTACGAACCTGCTTCGCTTCGAAAACAAGGAGTGTAGGCGGTGTAGCGAATCGGCAACTGCTTTCCATGAAGCGTTTCATCGCGATGTAAGTTCGTTAAAGGAACTTCGGCCGTTGGTACCAAATATAGATCCCAGTCTCCAGAAATTTTAAATAAGTCTGTTTCAAACTTCGGGAGGTTCCCGGTACCAGTAAGGGCAGCACTGTTCACCATAAACGGTGGTTCGATCTCGGTATAACCGTGTTCCGTCGTGTGGAGATGAAGCATAAAATTGATCAGGGCCCGTGCTAGTTGTGCGCCAGCACCTTTCAGCACGGAAAAGCGGGCACCCGAAATTTTTGAAGCTCTCTCAAAATCAATGATTTCCAGTGCCGGACCGAGATCCCAATGCGCTTGCGGTGTAAAAGTAAAAGTTCTTGGTTTGCCGTAGCGACGGACTTCGACATTGTCAGAGGCTTTTGCTCCGGTTGGAACGCTTTCGTGAGGCAGGTTTGGCAATGTTAGCAAGCCACGTGTACGTTCTTGCTCGATCTTTTCAAGCTCAACGCTGAGTCGCTTTATTTCTTCGGCACGTTGACGACTTGATTGTTGGAGAGTTGTCGTGTCTTGACCCTGGCTCCGGGCCCGCGCAACTTCAGCGGCTGTAGCATTCTGTTCGCGCTTAAGTCCTTCCAGTTTGGGAAGCATCTGGCGTCGTTGCACTTCGAGCGCAAGCACCTGCTCAAGTTCTGTGGATAAATCGACGCCTCGCCGGTTTAAGGCACCGCGAACAAGCTCCAAATTGTCCCTGAGATAGGCAGTGTCAAGCATAGGTTCGAAGTCGATTCTACCTGAGTGGTAGGATCACTCGCATGGCGAACTCCATTCAAACGGCAATCTTTCCCGCTGCTGGCCTAGGAACGCGACTTCTTCCGGCCACTAAGGCTCAACCAAAAGAAATGTTAATGCTTGTCGATAAGCCAGTTATTCAGTACGGCATCGAGGAAGCAACCCGTTCTGGCGTAAACAATATTGTCATCGTAACGGGACGGGACAATACAATCAAAAACCATTTTGATCTCGCCTCAGAGCTTCAACAAATCCTAGAAAAACAAGGCAAGGAACAACGGCTTGCAGAGCTTAATCGTCTTCTGAGCCTTATCAAGGTCTCGTACGCCCAGCAAGACGAACCGAAAGGATTAGGTCATGCCGTCCTCGTCGCCAAAGCTTTTACGCACGGCGAACCATTCGCCGTAGTCCTGAGCGATGATGTGATTGATGCTAACCCGCCTGTGCTCAAGCAACTGATTGATGTTTACGAGCGTGTCGACGGACCGGTTCTGGCTGTAGAAAAGGTCCCGGTTGAGGAAGTGTCAAAGTACGGAATTGTCGCCATTGATAAGGCTGATGACCTCGGGCCAGGGATTGGTCGCATTCGTAACCTTATTGAAAAGCCATCCAAGAGTAATGCCCCCTCTAATCTAGCTATTATTGGACGTTATATTTTGACACCTGATATTTTTCCAGCACTTGAATCTACAAGCAGCGACAAAAATGGGGAGATTCAGTTAACCAATGGTCTAAAACAAGTGCTCCGCGAAAACCCAATCTATACGTGTGAGATCAAGGGTGTCCGCCACGATACTGGAAACAAGTTAGGCTTTTTGAAAGCCTTCACCTACTTTGCTTTACAACAACCTGATCTTGCTGTGCCCTTCCGCAAGTATTTAGATTCACTGGAATCTTGATGCTGGTACTCGTTCCCGTCACTAATAAAATATTGCTTATTGCTTGCTATTACCTGTGAGTGACTTTGCAGGTTTGTTGGTAGTTGATTTTTTCTTGTTTTCTTTAGTGCTTTTTTTATTGCCTGTATCGACTTTAACCTTAGCTGTTTTGCTTTTACTTGTCGACTCAACGGATGCACTGTCAGGCTTACCTTTCCCTGCGTAATCGGTAACGTACCAACCTGATCCTTTGAATTGAATTGCTGGTGACGACAACAATCGGCGTACGGGGCCCTTGCCACAACTGGGACACTGCTTAATGTTAGGATCCGACATCTTCTGAATTTCTTCGAAACATGTGCCACACTGTTCGCACTGGTATTCGTAAATAGGCATGGATTATTCGAAGATTGGTCCAGCTGGCTCGTCTAACATGAGCTGTCGATGTGCCCAGAACGGTGCCGTGCCTTGTTGTAATAAGGTGTCGTGAAATGCTCGGAGAGAAAATTTTCCGCCCTGTTGTGCTTCGTAGTCATGTCGGAGCTTGAGTAACGCTAGTTTGCCAACAGAATAGACGAGGTACATTGGATCGAAGGTGCCACGACCTGCTTCTCGTCGCGCTGTCGCTTCTTCTTGGAAAGCCTCATCACGAAAAATGCGCATTCCCTGCTCTACTGACAAGTCTTCGCAATGTAATCGAATCGCCACAATAAACCTTGCGAGACGAACAAGCGCTTCTGCTAATTGACCGAGCCGTATTGTTTGGTCTTCTTTCCGAAATCCAACTTCCACCATCATTTGCTCACAGTAGTGCGCCCACCCTTCAATGAAAGAAACTGGTGAAAAAAAGGACGCTTTTCGAACAACAGACTGTACTGTCCTCAAATGCTCGTAATGAAGGAAGTGCCCAGGATAGGCCTCATGGATAGAAATATTCCAAAGATTAGCGTAATTGAAATCGAGAAGATGTTCTGCCTGTTGTTCCGCTGTCCAGCGAGGATCCACATCCGTTAAATAATAAAATGCAGAGCTTGGTTTCATCTCAAATGGGCCTGGTGTCCACATGCTTGCGAATGCCCACCTGTAAAACTCTGGCGAAGGTGCCACAACAAGTGATTTGTTGTCAGGTACGGTTACGATATTGCTTTGACGTAAGAATTGCTCTAGCTCATCGACTTGTCCTTGAGCAACTTTGCTTAATTGTCCAGCTTCCGGGTGCTGCTTCTTTGTTTCTTGCCATGCTGCAATTGGGTCTGTGCCTTTCTTGAGTCGACCAGCCAAAACTAGGAATTCTTCCTGTGTTTCCTCTAACTCACGGAGCGCAATAGCTAACAAGCGGTCTACGTCAAACGTAATGCCCTCTTCCAATCTGAGTTTTTCAGAAAATTTCTTTCGGCCAAGTCGAAATGAAGACTTTGCATGGGGAGCAATTTCTTTTTCGAGATATTCAATATAAGCATTAATTGTCTTACTGCTTTCCGTCGAAGCATCTGCCAGATCAGCCAGGAGATGTAAGTCATCAATCGTAGAAAAAACTTTCGGTAAATCATCCTCAATAAGCTTCAATACACCACGCCAGACTTCAAGTGCTGCTTTAACAAAAATTCCAGCAGGCTCCTTAACATTGTCGCGTGCAGCCTGCACCAAACGAGGGACTTGACGTAGTTTTGACAACATGCGACGCGCGCGTTCTGGCTCAGGGGCATAAGCGAACATTGTTTGGCTGGCGAGGCTTGTTGCTAGGGCGTCTGCATACACATAGGGACTAGATTCCCAGGAGCGTACCTGTTCTAAATCGAACATTCTGGCTTCGATGTTGGCCTCAACTATTTTGTGCTCGATTTTTTCAACTGTAGGTAACGCTTTTGTCTCAATCTGGCGTAAGCGCCTGCCAAAACCAGAAAGCGCGTGAACATGCGCTTCTATCCTGGCTCGGCTAAAATCTTCAAGAAGGTCATCGTAAAAATGAACTCCATCCAGACTGGCCTCGCCTGGATAAACCTCTTGCAGGTGGGCAAGATAGTCGCTAACAAAATGAGGGAACGGTTCCGAAGGCTTCATACCAATTCATAACCGGACACCTACGCTAGTCAAGCTCAATGAGTGCCCATCCCTAAATGGTACAATAATCGCCCCTGCAATGTCCGGCACGTTGTACATCGTCGCAACGCCTATTGGAAATCTCGAGGACATAACGCTTCGAGCGCTCCGTATCCTGGGTAGTGTTGATTTAGTAGCAGCTGAGGATACCCGTCGCACCAAGCGTTTGCTGTCTCATTATGGGATTTCCACGTATACCAGTAGTTTTCACGCACATAATGTGCGCACACGGTTGCCACAACTCCTTAAACGTCTACAGAAGGGAGAAAGCATTGCGGTCGTCAGCGATGCTGGCACACCAGGGATCTCAGATCCAGGAACAGAGATTATTCAAGCCTGCATAACTACGGAAATAGCCATTGAAGTCCTTCCAGGTCCGAGTGCTCCATTAACAGCATTAGTGCTTTCTGGGTTTCCGAATGAAGGAACAATCTTTCTTGGATTTCCACCAAGTAGGGGAAAAGCCAGAAAAGAATGGTTCGCGTCTCTTGCTCAACTACATAAAACAGTAATTACATTTGAAGCACCTCACAGAATTAAAAACTTCCTTGAAAAACTATCTTATTATTTGGGTGATAGACCTATTGTTTCCTGTCGTGAGCTTACAAAACTACACGAGGAAGTGCTCCGTGGTAGTGCACAAGACGTGCTCAAACAACTAAAGACTTCTAAAGGCGAGTTTACAATTGTGATTGGACCTTTAGATACAAAATTAAACCAAAAAAACCAATTAATTATTGTAGAAAAGATACTTATTGAGTTAGGTCGTTTAACAAAAATAGATGGCCTTGGACGTCGTGAAGCTATTCGCAACCTTGCAAAAAAATATAACCGCCGTTCAAATGAAATTTATAAATTAATTGAGGAGAGCAAAAAATAGTTCATATGACCTTTTTTATGTTTTATAAGCCCTAATTCTAGTCCTTACAGGCTTAGTATTTGTAATATTTTAGGTCTAACAACAAAATATTGGTTTCAAATGTTTAATCTATTCTTGAAAGCTCAAAGTGGATGCTCAGTAAAATTTCCGTCAAAAAACGATCTGCAAAATTGCTCTATTAATAGCCTGTTCTTGACGGGAGCCATGGCTTCGATTTAGTGTAAGCGCCGCTTAAGCAAACTCCTAACACGTCTATGTCAAAATTATCATCCCAAGCTCGTAGCCCGCAGAATCAACAAACTAGTTCTGAACTCGGTAATTAAGGGGGGCACTTTGAATTCAAAAACTCCACAGGCTTCTGAATCACCGACTTTTCAGGCAAGATCTTCCTCAGAACCAATAACTCGATATGAGGAAGGGTTACGTCTACTGCAAGAGCGACAGTTTAAGCAAGCCAGTGAAATTTTTAATGAGCTGTTGGCAAATTATCCTGATGAAAAAGAACTCAATGAACGTGTGCGGGTCCATCTAGCTGTTTGCGATCGTCATCTTCACCGTGCAAGTTTTGAGGAACTCAACAAGGAAGAGCATTTATTTGCCGGAACACTCGCTTTAAACGCAGGAGAACCTGTAACGGCCATTGAGCACTTACATTCGGTTGTTGCTGAAGATAATACTAATGATAGTGCTCTCTATATGCTTGCCGTTGCCCATGCTCTAAACAACGATGCTGAAAATGCTTTGGGCTATCTGCAACAAGCAGTTAGATTCAATCCAGAAAACCGTCTACTTGCATTACAAGACGAGGATCTTGAATCGCTATTAAAAGACGAGTCGAATCGCGTTGTGCTTGATGAAATTGGGTCAACAGCTGACGTAAGACAGTCAGAAACCTGATTGCTCAGGACGTCGCCAGGCGAATCCTGTATTCATGGCTGAAACGCACGTTGTTATTCTCGCGGCTGGACAAGGGACTAGAATGAAGTCCCTGAAACCAAAAGTTCTGCACTTGCTGGCAGGGAAGCCACTGCTTGATCACGTACTGAAAACCGCCAGAAAAATTTCACCTGCATCAATTACTTTAGTGGTGGGATGTCACGCAGATGCTGTCCGTGAACATCTTAATGGACAAAACGACATTCAGATCGTAGTTCAAGAACCACAGCTTGGCACAGCTCACGCGTTGCAACAAGTTGAACCTTTACTTGCAGCTAGCGCTGGCCAAGTGTTGCTTCTTGCCGGCGATGTGCCACTTCTCAGCCATAAGACACTGGCACACCTTATAAAAACACACGATACTAATAGCGCTGTTGCTACCGTTGTCACGGCTGTTCTGGAAAAACCTTATGGTTATGGACGTATTGTGCGAACAGCAGATACCATCGCTCGAATCGTGGAAGAACGCGACGCTTCTCCGACCGAGCGGAATATCAAAGAAATTAACAGTGGTATTTATCTCTTTGACCTTAAGCCGTTGTGGAGTGAGCTTCGCCAAATAGCCTCTAATAACGTACAAGGTGAGTACTACATCACGGATCTAGTTGCTACTTACCGGAGACAAAAACTTAGCGTGGCAACTTTGTTGGTAGATAATCCTCAAGAAGTTCGCGGTATTAATAGCCGCACGGAGTTAGCGGACGTGAGCAGAATCGCCAGACAGCAAAAAAACGAAGAATTGATGGCAGCCGGTGTAACGCTTGTCGATCCTGCGACAACCTACATTGACGACGATGTAGAGGTAGGTCGAGATACCGTGATTCATCCAGGGGTCATTCTAGAGCGTCAGACGAAGATAGGTGACGCCTGTGAAATTCATGCCAATGTCAGAATTAAGAACGCTCTCCTAGGCAACAGTGTGACTGTTCACAACTTTTGTTTCATCGTCGGGGCACAAATTGGAAATGGTGCCTCGATTGGACCGTTTGCTCACTTAAGACCGGACTCAGAAATAGGTGACAAAGCCAAGGTTGGGAACTTTGTGGAACTCAAAAACACCTCCCTAGGGCCAGGAGCGAAGGCTAATCACCTCAGCTATCTTGGTGATGCAACCATCGGTTCCAAAGCCAATATCGGAGCAGGCACAATTACTTGTAATTACGATGGAGAGCGAAAATACTCAACAGTCATTGAAGACAACGCCTTCATTGGAAGTAATACGCAACTTGTCGCCCCGGTACACGTAGGCAAAGGTGCGTATGTTGCCGCGGGTTCTTCAAT
>CEUS01080288.1_pt1 | contig 17411 bp, 13 predicted proteins | sample 427031 | NCBI WGS metagenome assembly CEUS01 (sample SAMEA2622837, study PRJEB7988) | marine metagenome | biome: marine biome (ENVO:00000447); feature: marine epipelagic mixed layer (ENVO:xxxxxxxxx); material: "saline water (ENVO:00002010), including plankton (ENVO:xxxxxxxx)" | depth 140 m | reverse complement strand
GACTCAGGAACCGTAGTGTCGAGAACTATTAGTTCAGGATAGCCCTCGTTGGCTTGGAAAGTTAATTGGATGACTTCTGGAGTTAGACTGCTTCCTCCCATACCCAATAAGATGATGTGACGATAACCTGCTTTGCGAATTTCCAATGAGTAATTTTCCAGACTCTGAACATTTTCTAGCATTTCTTCACTGATGTTCAGCCACCCAAGCCTATTATTGATTTCCGCGGGATCTGATTTCCAGATCGTGTGATCTTTCGCCCAGATTCTGGCAAGAACGTCACTTGCCTCTAAAGCAGCTAATGTTCTTTGAACGTCTCCTGAGTATCGTCCTATACTAAAGCTCAGGTTGTTTTGATCTTCAACCATGATCGGTCTCTTTTAGGCTAGCTTCTCCATTTTCTCCGCGAGCTTTACCATTAGAGTTTCAAAAGAGTCACTAAAGGACTTTACTCCACTCGCTAGTAATTCATCAGTCACAGCAGCCATATTGACCCCGGATGCTTCCAAGTTATCAATATGTTCTTCAGCCTCTTTTTGACCTTCTTCTATAGTGTGTGTGACTTGTCCATGATCTAGTAGAGCTGAAAGTGTCTCTGGCGGCATAGTGTTTACTGTATCTAATCCGATAAGTGATTCTACGTATAACAGGTCACTGTAGGCAGGGTTCTTGGTGCTAGTGCTGGCCCAAAGGGGCCTTTGGGGCCTAGCTCCAGCTTTTCTAAGTATTGAAAACTGATCTTGTCCAAACTTCGATTTGAAATCCCTGTACGCTAGTTTAGCGTTAGATACTGCGGTTTTTCCTAATAGGGTCTTTACGCTTTCTTGTCCTGAATCTAGAAGTTCTTGCAAGATTACATCTACGGAGGTGTCAACTCTGCTAACGAAGAACGAAGCTACGGAAGCTACATCAGCAGGCTTCCCTCCGCGCGCAACATAATCCGCAATCCCGTTAATATAGGCCTCCATGACTTTACCGTACGCGAGTAGGGAGAATATGAGTGTCACGTTTACGTTTATTCCTGCACCAATAAGTTCACGTATTGCAGGTATACCTTCTGGTGTCGCGGGTACTTTGATCATTACATTTGGTACGTTGAGAAGAGAGAACAGTCGTTTTGCTTCATCCACTGTTCCGTTTGTGTCATGAGCAAGTCTTGGGCTGACCTCAAGACATGCGTATCCGTCTTCGCCATGGGTACTTTCATAAACTGGTCGTAATAGGTCTGCGGTACGTCTAATGTCATCAGTGACCAGGCGTTCGTAAATCTCGTCTACTGAAATCTTGGAACTTAGCAGGCTAGTAATTGGTGTATCATAATCGGAGCTGCCTACTATAGCTTTTTCAAAAATTGTGGGGTTAGATGTAAGCCCAGTGACCCCATCAGCAATAATCTTGGCTAATTCGCCTGAATCTATCAAGCCGCGTCGTACGTTATCATACCAGATCGACTGACCTTGTTCCTGTATAAGTTCAATAGCGTTCTTCATTTCGCATTTACCATAGTTTATGGATACTCGATTTTAATCAATCGTAACAATAAGACAAATTCGTTCTTTATCAACACGGTACACATATTTATTTATACAGCACACTTCACTTTCTATCTACCTCAGATTACAATTATAGGGAAGATGAGTAGTGAAATTAACTTAATCGCCACTGCAGAGAACGTATTTAAGACCTATAACACTAGTAAGATAGCTGTGCAGGCTCTTAATGGAATCAACCTTAACATAAGGAAAGGTGAGATGGTTGCCATAATGGGACCGTCTGGGTGTGGCAAAACGACCCTTCTAAACTGCATGTCAGGCCTTGATTCAGTAGACTCTGGCGATGTAAGTATTGCAGGCCATATCCTGCGCACAATGTCCGACGACGCCTTAAGTGAGTATAGGGCCAAATATATGGGGTTTGTTTTTCAATCCTACAACCTCTTACCGGTGCTTTCGGCATTGGAAAACGTGGAATTGCCGTTAATTCTAGCAGGTGCATCACAGAAAGAGGCTAGGGAAAAGGCAAAAGAGAAGCTTTCTCTTGTTGGGCTTGGTGATAGATTTGATCACCTACCAGCTGAGTTGTCTGGAGGTCAACAGCAACGAGTGTCTATTGCACGTTCGCTTGCAAATGACCCCGCTATAGTTTGGGCAGACGAACCTACCGGGAACCTGGATTCCGCAAATGCTTTGGAAATCATGGACTTGCTTAAACAGTTAAACAAAGCACATGGACAGACGTTTGTGTTAGTAACTCATTCTGATGATGTGGGTAAACTTGCAGATCGCATTGTCCAGATGAGTGACGGCGTGATTATTGGAGATGGCAAAAAGGCTACTAATAGGAGACCTAGCTGAGCGCGGGTCGGTTGAACATAGGATAGACGAGTGGAGAAGCTATTTGGCATTCCGATGAATGATTTGGCTATCTGGCTGTCTGGTTTGATGGGGATAATTCTCGCTGGCGGATTTGTATTAGGACTTCGCAACCGTGTTTTAGTCAAACTCGCTCTTCGAAACCTACCACGGCGGAAAGCACAAACCCTACTAATTATACTCGGGTTGATGCTCGGGACTACGATAATCATGGCTGCCCTTGGGATTGGCGATTCTATCAATAAGGGGATTCGTCTTCAGGCACTTTATTCTCTTGGAGAAACAGATATTAGATTAACGTCACCTGTGTCTTCCAGATTTGGTGACAACTATATTTCAGACGATATGCTAGGTAACGTCAGGTCTCATTTGAAGGATGAAGATCGTGTTGACGGCGTACTTCCATTAATACGGGAGAACATGCCTGTGATAAGTGAGAGCACCAACAGAACCATTTCCCGTGCTGCGGTTGTTGGTGTAACGCTTGACTCCCTAAACGGTTTTAATAACGGCTCTTTGTATAAAGCAGATCAGGAAGAGCCAATGGACATTACCGCCCTTAAAGATGGCAAGACTATTATCAATAGACCAATGGCAAATGAGCTTGATGTAGACGTTGGAGACCGAATAATTTTGGTTTCCTCATCCGGAAGAAGCAAACACGAAATTATAGATATAGCAGAGCCGGTTGGGTTGATTGCTGGAACGCAGTCTGTTCGTTCATCGGCCTTGTTTAACGTCGAAACGCTAAAGCGGATTCTTGACAGACAGGGTTACAAAATGATTGAGATATCGGTTAAGGGCGATTACGTTGTCGAAGGAGTAACACACAGTGAGGATATATCCGAAGCAGTGACCAATACTCTCAAGGTGGCGCTAGCTAACGATGATGCAGTGGATAAACTGTTCAGGATATTAAGAAGCGAGGAAGTTTTCGAAGCTCTAAAATCCGAATTTAGTAAGCGCCAATCAGATTCAAGCGAACAAGACGGCGAGAACGAACGGACCGACTTTTTGTCAGAACTTGATGCAGATACCCCCTCAGAACGTTTCATAATATTAGCCACTGACCAGGCTATACTCGGGGCAATTATGGGACTCACTGAGGAGATTGAAGATCCTGTAGTGGCTCAGAACTTGATGCTGGCGGTATCAGGATTGGTGGAATTGAATGTTGATCCGATCAAGAATCGAAGCTTAGAGTTCGCAGAGGTTATAAGTTCGGTAATAGTGATGTTCTTTACTATCTTTGGCTCCTTTTCCATAATTGTGGGTCTCCTGCTGATTTTCTTGGTATTTGTTATGCTCGCGGCTTCCAGGACGACTGAGATGGGTATAGCAAGGGCCATAGGTATGAAACGTAGGCATCTTGTACAGATGTTTACATATGAGGGACTAGTTTACTCGTTGGGTGCTTCTGTAGTAGGGACTGGCTTTGGGATTTTGGCAAGCATGTTGCTGATGCAGATGATGATTAGGGCGTTTGCAGACAGCGATGACGTCACATTTTTCTTTTCAGTCACCCCGCGATCTGTATTAGTAGCATTCTCGGCTGGGTTCGTACTTACCGCACTCACAGTTGGTGTCTCTGCATTTAGGGTAAGTAAATTGAACATAGTGGTAGCTATTAGAGGACTTAGCCAGGAATTCGTTTCTGAAGAAATACCGAGTTTTTGGCAAAGGACCAAGACAGTTTTGAAGTGGGTTATTGGCCCTTTAACCTTCGGTTACGATACTTGGCGAATGTGGAGGTCTGGTGAGGGTGTATTCCTGAGAGTATTGGGGCTCTTGAGTTTGTTTCTTGTTGTTCCCTGGATAGCCACTTTAGCTTGGAAGTTATTCAAGTGGGTGCAGCCTTGGCTTGCTTCGGGATGGCCTTTGTTGCCTGTTGGAGCGTTAATGACTTTGGGTGGTTTTGACCCTGAAAAAGGCATTGAAGGCTTCGCTTACGATAATGCCGCTATGGTTACTACTGGAGCCACCGTAGCAATAATTTCCCTAGGACTAATAATCCGTCGTTTAATTGCATACTGTGGATATAGAGAAGAGTTACAAAAACGGATATCCATGACGTTTATAGGAATAAGTTTGTTGATATTTTTTGGTCTTCCTTTTGATGCATTAGATGGCATCACTGGAGAGTTGGAGGGAGGCCCGGAAATGTTTATTCTTTCGGGAGTATCTTTAGTAGCGGCAGTGGTTTGGATAGTGATGCACAATGCAGATGTATTGGTTTGGATAGTTTCCAAGATTATTGGCCGATGGGGTAGCTTGAGACCAGTGATTAAGATGGCTATCGCATATCCAATTTCAGCTAGACTACGGACTGGATTGACCCTAGCTATGTTCTCGCTAGTGATTTTCACGATGATGATTTTCGCTATCCTTACCAACCTTGGAAATGTGGTTGAGGATAATCCAGACAAGGCCTCTGGAGGTTTTGACATAAGGGGGACTATAAAGTCTGAATTGCCGATAGACGATCCATGGGCAGTTATAGAATCTCAAGGTAAAAGTTTGTCCGCCTCAGACTTTGAGGTGATCAGCGCGCAGGCGAGGCTGCCGGTAGAGGTACTCCAGGATGACGGAGGCCCTGCTTTATACAAACGGGCTCGAATTCGGGCTTCTGACGAAGCTTGGATAACTAATAATACATATCAATTAACACATTGGGATCCATCGTATGGCAGCACTTCGAGGGAGATCTGGGCATCGGTTTCAGCAGATCCCAAACTTGCGATTGTGGGTGCCAGAGTGATAGGGGCTACAGACGACTGGGGGCCACCAGAAGGAGACTCTGTTTTCAGGATCGAAGGAATTAAACCTGAGGAAAGGGGAGAGTTTGGTGGCATAGATATAACTATAAGGCCTCCAATAGGACAGGGTGTAGAGGATGCATTAGTTAAACGCACGGTTGTGGGTGTTCTTGATCAATTCGCAGACAGTTTCGAAAATCCTAGCACAGACATATATATGCACCATTCGGTGCTTCAGGAATTGTCAGACAAACCAGTGCCGTTCGTTGAGTACAAATTTATGCTTTCTGATCCTTCGAGAGCTGGAGAGATAACTCGGTTGCTTGAGACAACATTTATTGATAATGGCATGAGGGCTCGTTCCATCGGCGAAGTGATTTCTGAAGAACGAGCCCAAGGGAATGCGTTCAACCAGCTTTTCCAAGGTTTCATGGGTCTAGGACTATTAGTTGGTGTGGCAGCGCTTGGTGTCGTTGCCTTTCGTGCGGTAGTTGAAAGGCGTCAATCAGTAGGGATGCTACGCGCGATTGGATATAAGGCGCGAATGGTACAGCTGCAACTACTGATGGAATCAGGATTTGTTGCTGTACTCGGCTCTTTGATTGGAGTGGGTCTTGGATCTTTGATAGCGTGGAACATATTTAAATCTATAAGCAAAGAGTCCCCAGGGATGACATTTTCGGTCCCGATTTCGAATATTATGCTTATCGTATTTATAACCTTATTGTTCTCATTGTTAAATACTTTACTTCCTGCAAGGCAGGCATCTAAGATAACTCCTTCCGAAGCTCTTAGGTACGAATGACAGATACGATTAGCATCAGATAACTTATGTCTGTTGTTTGAATGCTTAATTAAGGTACCCTAACACTCATAAAATATTTAGTTTAGTTAAGGAGGACCTCATGGCTCGTGTCGAAGGAAATCTGGATGCGCTTAGGCGTGAAATAGAAAACAGCGATTTTGATGCGGTGGTTGCGATGTCTCCAGAAAATGCCCCGTATGCTTCTGGAGTATTGCTCTGGACACAGCGGTCTATTCGCGACAGGCTAGCTTTGGTAGTGATGCCTAAGAAAGGGTCTCCAACTTTGATAGTCGCCACGCAAGAGGAGGGCTATTGCAGGGAGAAGAGCTGGATAGAAGACATAAGAGGGTACGTGCAAGGATATAAGTCGCCGATTGATGTTCTAGCTGAGGTACTTGAAGAAAAAGGATTGACGGCTGGTCGGATTGGCTATGAGCCGACATATCTTAGTGTTGACTATTATGAGCAGCTTGTTGCCGCTTTGCCCGAAGCGAAGTTTGAATCAAGCGAAGCTCAATTTGCATCCGCTCGTATGGTCAAGAGTGAATCAGAAATCGAAGTTTTGAAGAGGGCAGCCATTGCTACTGAACGCGCATTGATGGAGACTTACTCTGCAATTAAACCAGGGGATGTGGAGTCAGAATTAGTTGCGCGTTTAGGCAGTGAAATTCTCCGTGGGGGTGCAGAACTACCGGCCTTCCTTTATTTGACTACCGGACCCAATTCTGGGCATGCTCACCCAGACCCTACTGATTACCGTATTCGGCCAGGAGACTTGGTAAAAACGGATTGTGGAGGATATTTCTCAGGGTATTACTCGGATGTTGCCCGCACTGCTGTTTTGGGAAAGGCAACAGAGGAACAGAAATCTATATATCGAAGAATTTCTCAAGTGCACCAAGCGACGATAAAAAGTATGACTCCCGGAACACTTGCTAGCGAAGTGTTCGAAGTAGCTGTTGAAGGTTACAAGGAAGTCGAAATATCTTTCTCTCTTTCATTTGCCGGTCATGGAGTAGGCTACGCAATTCATGAAACACCAATGCTTGCAGGTGATGATCACACTCCTCTTGAACCTGGTATGTTCTTTTCTGTAGAAACTAGGGTTCGTTGGCCAGGAAAAGCGGGATATCATATAGAGGACGCAGTCTTAATAACCAAGAGTGGCCCGGAACTGGTCACCAAATTCATGGATACTTCACATTTGATGGAGCTTTAGCCCTTATTTACAGTTTGATTACTTTCCCGGTTTCTGCGGCATCTTGGATTGAATCAATCAATCTATGATGCTTTAGTGCATGTTCGAAATCCGGTTGTACTGGCTTATCAAAAAGAATCTTATTGGATAATCGTCTGTAAAGTTGCGCTATGTTTAGCGGTGGCCCATCCGGTACCGAATCAGGCACAAAACGATGCTTATTTGGGATGGATATTTCCTCAAACGCTCCGCTTCCTAGATATCGGTAGGAATCCCCTACTTTTTCCTTGCGTGCACCGTATAAGGATATATCTCCGTATTGAAGCATTAGTGTAGATAAACCTAACAAACTACCCTCCGATCCAAATACTTGTATGCGCCAACCTGAAGCTGGCCCTGGCGTGGAACCTATGTGTGCGGATACCACACATCCACTTTCTAAAATGCCGTTTACCAAAATATTGTCTGGAGCATCTACCACAACGTCTTCTTTGGTGTCTTGAACATGCCATTTCTTGACTTGGGTTGTTAAGTAGCTTGATAATTCAGTGAAGTCCCCAATACAGAACGCAATAGCGTCTAACGAGTGCCCTCCGTGAATGGTAAGTACGTTACCCCCTTGTTTCCTATCTCCTTCCCAAGCGTTTACACTGTCGCGTTCTCTACCAGTTAGGAACATGGTCATTGAGCAACTTAAAGGAGTCCCTATGTAACCGGTGTCTATTAGCTCTTTTAGGTGTAATAAGCCGGGTGATACCCGAGACTGGAGACCCACAATGTTGGGCAAGCCTTTGCTTATAGCTAGGTTAGTCATTTTAGCTGCTTCTTCGGAGTTTGCTCCCAACGGCCACTCTGTGAAAACTGACTTTCCTGCTTCAAGAGCTGCGACAGTCATGTCGTAGTGTAGAGGTGCCTTGACACTGACGCTTACTAAATCGACTTCGGTATTAGCGATAAGCTCTCGGTAGTCACTATAACCATAAGGGGCGTTTAAGTCTTGAGCCGCCTTTGCAGCCGTTTCCGGATTTGAAGTGCCTACAGCGACTAGTTCGTACTCTGGCAATGCTGCGATTGCTGGTGCATGGGCTCTGCCACCCCAGCCGTACACCCCGCTGCCTCCTAACAAGCCTACTCTGATTTTCTTGACCATGGCGACTCCTCACAATTTATCTTCATTCTAATGCAGATAGATTTAAGTATGCATTTAATTCAAAGCTTTGTGAATCTTTATTTAAAAGAGATATGAACGGTTGAATCAATTAATGAGAATTTGTTGATATGCACTAGTGTACGAATGTGTTAGCCTATCACCGATTGTTGAGGTAACTACGAGGACACTAATATGTGGAAAATGACGGCTGATGATGTCGAATCCATCGCTATAGGTGCAGGCATTTTGGGCACAGGTGGCGGGGGGAATCCTTACCTTGGCAAGTTGCGATCACAGCAAGCGATAGCCGATTGCGGCCCCGTAACGGTTCTTTCTCCAGAGGAACTGGATGATGATGCGCAGGTTATGTGTGTGGGTTTCATGGGGGCGCCAACGGTTACAATTGAGAAGATTACTGGTCGTGAAGCATACTATTCGTTGAAATCCCTCGAGCAATATTCTGGAAAGAAAGTTTCGGCAATTATCTCGAATGAGATTGGTGGGAGCAATTCAATAGAAACGATCATCCCTGCAACATTGACAGGTTTGCCTATAGTTGATGGTGATGGTATGGGGCGCGCATTTCCAGAACTGCAGATGAAGAGCTTCTTTACATATGGTGTTCAACCAACTCCTCTGGCGGTATCTGACGAAAAAGGTAACACAGCTTTAATAACTGATGCTATTGAGGCGAAGTGGGTTGAAAGGATGGCTCGCGCGGTGACAATTCAAATGGGTAGTGCGGCGGGGTACGCTTTCGGCCCGATGTCGGCGGAACAGGTTCGCAAATCGGCAATCCCGAACACTATAACTTTGGCGAAGACGTTGGGAGAATCTGTGAGACGCGCGCGCGCTCAAAAAGAGGACATAGTTTCATCTATTATATCTACGCACCCTGGGCGGATACTATTCCAAGGTAAAATCGTAGACGTTGAGCGTAGAACAACTGCGGGATTTGCGAGAGGCAAGATGGAATTGGAAGGCATGAATGAATATAAAGGAACTGCTATGAGCATCGAGTTTCAAAATGAGAACTTGATTGCGTGGCAGGGGGGTGAGGTTGTCTGCATGGTGCCAGACTTGATATGTATAGTCGATCAGGAACAGGGCGAACCTATAACTACCGAACTGTTGCGATATGGATTTCGAGTTACTGTACTGGGATTTCCATCTGACGAGTTATGGAAAACGGAAAAAGGGCTCGAAGTTGTTGGCCCACGGGCTTTTGGATACGATTTGGATTACGCACCTCTGGAATTAGATTAATTGAACTAAGGAGTAGTTTATGTCCCATAAGTACGATCTCCTACTGACTGGTGGAAATGTAATAGATCCTGCGCAGGGTTTCAGTGGACGGATGGATGTAGCGTTTATTGACGGTAAAATCGCCTCTATTTCAGAAAACATCTCCTCCGAGACCGCAAAGGATGTGGTCGCAGTGAATGATAAGTTGGTAATGCCAGGTCTCATTGATCTTCACGGGCACTTTGCCCATAAGATCACTCCATTTAGGGCAGATCCGGATACCACATGTCTTCCTATAGGAGTTACAACAGCAGTGGACACCGGCAGTACTGGCTGGATAAATTTCCCTGGATTTAGGGCTTATGTTATGGAGAGAGTAGACACTAGGCTTTATGCGTTTCTTCACCTTTCTTCCTTGGGAGTGACCACCGTTTTGACGCTAGGCATTCCTGATACTGAGGATTTTAGGCTGGCCAGAGAGGAAGAAGCAGTGCAGTGCATAGAGGAAAATCGAGACCTTATACTCGGAATCAAAGTCCGCCTTTCGCCTCATGGCACCACGGCCGCTAATGCAGTTCCATCAATGGAAATGGCTAGAAGAGTGGCGGAGAAGACCAATACCAAGATTATGGTACATGTAATGGATTCTCCTCTGCCTATGAAACAAGTTTTCGATTATTTGAGGCCTGGTGATGTTGTCACTCACGCATTCCACGGTACGGAGCATAACATCACGACCGATGGAATCAGAGTGAGGGACGAGGCTTGGGAAGCAAGAGAGAAAGGCGTTATTTTCGATACTGGTTGCTTTATGAGACACTTCTCTTTGCCTTTATGTAGAGCCGCAGTTGAGCAAGGATTCGATCCTGATACGATAAGCACAGATATCGTAGGGCCGCGACCAGGCACGACTTGTTATAACCTTTTGGAAGTGATGTCGATTTTCTTGGAGCTTGGAATGGAAGTTGACGAAATTGTACGCGCTACAACTATTAACCCATCTAAGGTAATTGGTGACGAAGGATTGGGAAGCCTTGTCATAGGTTCTGTCGGGGATGTGGCCGTGCTGGACATAGTTGCAGGCGATTTTTATTATGAAGACCAGCTTGGCGATTCAATAAGGGCGAATAAACGTTTTGAACACGTTGTTACTGTGAAAGATGGGGCTATTTGGAATCCTACCTTAGTTTGAGCTATTGACTAAATTTATCAACAAAGATATACCAGTGATACTAGTGGAGGTGAGGCATGCCTAAGAAGACGATTTATGAAAAGAAGAATGGAATAGCGTATTTGACGGTTAATAATCCTGAAAAGGCCAATGTTATGGACTCTCAGGTTATGGAAGAGATGGCGGAGGAATACCGTGACTTTTGGGAGGATCGTGACATGAAAGTGATGATTCTTACTGGAATGGGCGATAGGCATTTTTCCGCTGGGCATCACATACAGCCCCCCCCTCCAGGGCAAAGTTATACAGATATACGAATTCAAAGGAACGAGGGATTCTTTTGGCCAAGATCTCAGACTGTGAATGGTAGAGAGATTGCTGTTTTTGGTGGTGGGACAGATTTCCCAAGAGTTTGGAAGCCTGTTATTGCTGCAGTAAATGGTTGGGCTGCTGGGGCTGGCCTTTACATGTTGCTCCATACTGTTGATATAAGGATAGCGTGTGAGGAACACGCACGTTTCTATTTTGCTCTTCTTTCAAACAGAGGGGGGATTGGGAGTGGACCGTCGGCTACACATCTGACTAGACAGCTCAATTATGCCCATGCGATGAAGATGTTACTTACAGATGAACCCATAGACGCTAAGGAAGCTGAGAGAATCGGCCTTATTTACGAGACGGTTCCCCATGATCAACTAATGGCTAGATGTGAGGAACTTGCTGAGAGAATAAAGCAGATGCCACCTGTCGCGGTAAGGATGTTGAAAGAGTTCGCGGTCAAGAGCAGAGAATTGCCGGAACAAGCAGCTTGGGATATGCAATACACGTTCAATCACATGGTAAGTCAGTTGTCTACTGATGGTGATGATGCAGATGCAGCATTCCTAGAGAAGAGGCCACGGAACGTGCAGGGTAACTTGCGCGGATAATGTCTAAAAGGCTAAAACGTATCAAATGGGCTGTTCATAATTAATTAGTAATTTGATTTGCTGCCGGACTTTGTGTGCTCGTTAGGAACGGTGGTTTGTTATGAGGCACCGTTAAAATTTATCTCTTCTGTTTGGTTCCTTTGGAACTTAGATACTCGCTGCGAGTCATGTCTAATTTCGCGCTCGAAGTCACTTGCTTCGCTTTCGAAGCTTCACCGTTTAGTAGATTTATTGTGAAGGCTGTGTACACCTTCGCAGTGTTGACTAAACTAGGAGGAAGCTATACTAGATAATACGGATGACTGTTCTATTTCCCCCAACAAAATTCCGTTGTAGTTTACCACGGCTACGGGGGTATTATGGCTTGCTACTAGGGGTATTACTGCTTCTATAATTGTATCTTCGAGTACCTGTGGGCAATTTTTGTTTACAGCTCGCTTCGAGCTCTTAAAGCCCTTGGCCACTGCGTTTTCTAATCTGGATAGATTTAGGGATCCTAAGAGTTCTCCGCGTTCACTCACCATAAACGTATGATCTAGACTCTTGGATTTCATGATTTTTAGGGCTTCGGTCGGACTTTGAGATTCCTGGATTGTTACTTCGGATTTTCTCATAATGCTGCCGACGTCTAAGACTTTAGTCTTGCTTATGTCTCTTACGAACTCTTTGACGTAGTCGTCTGCGGGCTTGATCACTATTTCTTCTGCTGTGCCTTGTTGGATAATTTCCCCATCACGCATAATGGCTATGTAGTCCCCGAGCTTCAATGACTCATCTAGATCATGAGTTATAAAAACTATGGTCTTTTGGACTTGGGCCTGAAGAGCGATTAATTCGTCCTGCATTTCTCTGCGAATTAACGGGTCTAAGCCGCTAAACGGTTCATCCATAAGCAGAATTTCGGGATCAAGCGCTAAGGCTCGCGCTATTCCAACCCGTTGTTGCATACCACCGCTCAATTGATATGGATACGAATATTCCCAATTGGACAGGCCGACTTTGTCGAGAATTTCACTTGCTATCTCATGGCGCTCTGATTCCGGCATACCTTGAACTTCGAGGCCATAGGCGACGTTATCAATTACATGCTTATGTGGAAGTAGACCGTAGTGTTGAAATACCATCCCCATCTTTTTCCTACGGAACTCGATTATTTGATCATTGTCATATTGGAGAATGTCTTCGCCATCTACCTCAATCATCCCTTCGCTAGGCTCTATCAATCTGTTCAAAGCTCTTACAAGAGTAGACTTGCCTGATCCAGAAAGTCCCATAACCACGAACACGCTGCCAACCGCTACTTCGAGTGAGACGTCTTTTATAGCTACGACATGGCCAGTTTTTTCCTGAATCTCCGCTTTTGAAGCGGTTTTAACCCAGCCTTCTTGCAACAAAGCTTTGTCATCTTTGCCGAATAACTTCCATAGGTTGTGGACCGAAATCCTGATATCTGGACCACTTTCTACTGCCATAAAATCACCTCGTTGTAGGCTTACTAACGGTGAAGGCTCAGACTCAAGAGCACCGACCTATTTTCGGTCAAGTTTCTTAGTCTGCACCAAGCACATGCCTTTAGAAAAAAGCCAATGCTGGGTGGCTCGATCGAGCCACCCAGCTATTAATCTAAACCGAATTAGGTAAAGAGCTTTACTTAGCTGCTAAAGCGTCCTTAACCTTCTTGGCGTTGGCTTCAGGCATCCAAGTTGTCCACCTATCCTCGAAGTTCTTTAGATAGTAGACGGCTGCCTTTTCCCATTCGCCTGCGATCTCATTCTCGACTGCCCAAGCGGCGGTCTTGTTTATGGGCTGCAAACCAACATTCATTTTGCCCAGCAATGTGTAAACATCGGAATCCAGGTCCTTGAGTCCACTCCAGACACCCTTGTTTATTGGAAGAGTTTCATATGCACAGGCTTCCTTTGCTATGTATGTCTTGTCATCTCGACTCTTGCCTACTTCGTCCCAGCAAGCCTTGTTGTAGGCAGGCTCTTCAATTATCGTCCAATCGTACATACCCATTATTGCTGTAGGCGCCCAGTAGTAGCCGAAAACGCCTGTGCCCTTTTTCTGGGGACCGGCCAATGCTGCTTCCATTGCCCCCGAACTACCTGGAGATATGATGTTGTAGTGATCTGGTACGAGACCGTAAGTGACTAGTTTGGCTCTATTGATCTCAGCACACTGCCAACCAATTACACAGTTCATGAAAAGACCCTTGGTTTTGTCTTCAGGGTCTGCTAGCGCTTCCTTGACCGCTGGTTTTTTCATGTCGTCAATGGTCTTTATCCCGTGCTCATCAGCGAATGCTGTCGGAACCATGAAGAACTGTGGGCCACCTTCGTACGTCGCACCAAGGTTTTCCAAAGTACCTGCTGCAATTGACTCGTCGTGCCATTCGATGATGTTCTGTTCCCACATCTCCATGTTCACATGCATATCACCTTTGGTAAGACTTGCCTGCATAATCGGCGTAGTCGTCTCAATGGTTTCTACAGTATTACCATAGCCGTTCTCGATTATAAATTTTGCTATCGCATTGTTTATCCATTGCGACTCAAACTGTTGATCAGAGAACTTAATGGTGGGCTTGGCTTCCTCAGCACAAGCTACGGTGGCTAAACCTACCAAAAGACCGGCTAATGCCAGAACGCTGAACCTTACCGAACTACTGAACAATTTTTTCATGATTTCTATCCTCCTTTTGAAGTTTCATGAATTTTCTAAAGCTTATTTTTACGTGACCTGTGACTCTCGTGCCTTTCCTACGCTTTGAGTAATACGGTCAATCATTATCGCCATCATTACTATACCTAGTCCTCCAAGGAACCCTCTTCCCACTTCCAGTCTGGCTATCCCGTTCATCACTTCGATTCCGAGCCCTTTGGCTCCGATCATTGAGCATATGACCACCATTGCCAATGCCATCATAATGCACTGATTTACGCCAGCCATTATTGTCGGCTTTGCCATTGGTAGCTGAACTTTAGTTAGTAGTTGTCGTGATGTCGATCCGAATGCTATGGCTGCTTCTACGACCTCTTTGTCTACCTGTCTAATTCCAAGATTGGTTAAGCGAATCAGGGGCGGAATCGCGTATATCACTGTTGCCATAACTGCAGGTGTCTTACCGAGACCAAATAACATAATCGCAGGCACTAAGTACACGAAGCTTGGCATAGTTTGCATTGCATCTAAGACAGGGCGACTTATTGCATCCATTTTGTCACTCTTAGCACCAAATATTCCGATTGGAAGGCCGATGGCGATTGCGATAAGAGTCGCTGTGAAAGTTATTGCTAGTGTCTGCATTGCAAAATCAAATAACCCGAGTGTCGCCATCAACAAATACAGTACGGTTGTTAATATTGCTACATTCCGGCCAGAGGTTCGCCAGGCTATGTATACTGTTACGCCGATTACTAGCCACCATGGCATTGAAAGCCATTGAGGCCACCCGGCAGAAAGAGGTTCTCCCATCAGCAATTTTTCCAGTGGAACTAGTAAAGCCAACACGCCTGCGTTAATAGCTCTAAATAATGGGTCAAAATTGATTACAATCCAGTCTATCCAGCCGTCTATTAGACGACTCAGCTGGAGCCCAATTTCTAGATTTTTAGGGAAATCGAACATTTTATACGTTGCCTCCACTGTGTTCGATGTGGCTTTCTGGGTTTCCTTGACAGAAATAAAGGCTCGTCGACAGGGCGCAATTAGTCCAAGGAGTGCTATAAAGCGTAATAAGTGGGAAAATCATCAAGCGTGACAGACTCCGCCACACAGGCGTGCTGACCTAATTAAGCGGCTACTAGCCGACCACAAACCTCGTCATAGTTAGGATCCCTCCGTTTTCTATGCCTTTAGACGCTGGATTCTATTCGACTCTAGTGTTTAAGTCAACTCAGATCTCGATAAATGGAGGAGTTTTTCAGATTATTCACCTATTGATTCAAGCCTATATTTGTTACTTTATAATTTTCTCGGCGTTACTCATCTATAATGGCTTCGGAGGATTCGTTACTAACATGTGCGAAACAGAAAAGCGTAAACAAAGAAGGGCCACTATCTTGGTTATGGGATCCCTTAATTTCGACCTGATTGCAACTGTTTCAAGGTTCCCAAACCCAGGCGAATCATTGATTGGGAGAGAGTTTTACACATCCTCAGGAGGGAAAGGCGGTAATCAGGCAGTTGCGGCTAGTCGTCTCGGGGCTGAAGCTTTTATGGTAGGGCGTGTAGGGAGCGACACTTTCGGGGCTGAGATGCTCGAAAGCTTGCATCTCCACGGAGTTAACACCTCTGGAGTAACAGTAGAACATGAATGCCAATCGGGCATAGCACACATAACGATCGACGAAAGCGGCGAGAACAAGATCGTAATTGTTCCTGGGGCTAACTCACACTGTGATGAATTTGAAGTCGAGCAAGTCAATCTAAGGTTAAGATCCGCAGATGCTTTGCTTCTTCAGCTCGAACTCCCATTAGAATTATCTATGAAGGTGGCTAATGAAGCGAAGGGATTGGGAAAGACCGTAGTGTTTGATCCTGCACCTGTTCAAGTTCTACCCTTAGATACCTATGCAAATATAGATTACTTAATCCCAAATGAAACCGAAGCATCGGTTTTGGCAGGATTCCCAGTAGAAAATCCAACAACTGCTGGTGATGCAGCCGTTCTTTTGAGGTCCAAAGGTGTTCAAACGGTAATTATTAAGATGGGAGCCCAGGGGGTATCTTTCGCTACCGATGGAGACGAGGGGCATTTACCCGCATTCAGTGTAGAAGTTGTTGATACAGTTGCTGCCGGTGACGCCTTTAATGGTGCGTTTTCTGTGGCGATCGCAGAAGGCAGATCACTGCGAGGCGCGATTACCTGGGGTATGGCCGCCGGAGCTCTAGCTGTTACCAAGCGTGGGGCGCACACGTCAATGCCCTCACGCGAGGATGTCGAACGGCTTATATTAGAGCAGCGCCGGTGATTTAACTCGAGACGTGATTGGGAATTATGGAGTACTCCGTAGTAATGCGCCTAGGTTACTCTTGTTCATAGGCGATCTCAGTGTTAGGCTTTGGCAATCTCGGAGGTGTGATTATGCTTTTGGAAGGCAAGGCTCATTTAGAGATTAAGTACTGTTCTGTCTGAAACTATTTCAATGTGGCCTCTTGGATAGGGGCAGAGTTTAATGGGGAATTCGGGGGTGATATTCGTATAACTCTTACCCCGGTTACCGAAGGGCGCCTAGAAGTGTATTTAGACGGCAGTCTAATATTTGACCGTAAGAAGGCTGGTAAATACCCAGGTTTGCCTGAAGTTAACCAGATGAAGCTCGATGCTCAGGAACAAATTCCTGCCCTTGCAAAATAATCACTGAAATAAAGGGATTCCTGAAAACTACTAACTGATAAAGAGGATGACTAATTTATCCGGGGTAAAGATTCTGGATAGAGGATTTGAGGTAAGTGTTATGGATGGGCCGCTATCAGGATTAAGGGTAATAGATTCCACTACTGTGTACGCCATGCCAACCGCTATGTATATGCTGGGAGACATGGGGGCGGAAGTTATAAAAGTTGAGAATCCAGCTGCCAGTCGAGCCAGGGCAGCGAGTGTTTTCCCAGATAACGACCCAGGCGAGAAATCCTGGAACCGTGATGGGGGATTCCATAGGCTACATCGTAGTAAATATAGCATTGCTTTGAATCTCAAACAGCCGGAAGCTGTGGAAGTTTTTAAAGACTTAGTTCGTACTAGCGATGTATTGGCCGAAAACAATCGTCCTGGAGTGAT
>CEUS01052309.1_pt1 | contig 17423 bp, 20 predicted proteins | sample 427031 | NCBI WGS metagenome assembly CEUS01 (sample SAMEA2622837, study PRJEB7988) | marine metagenome | biome: marine biome (ENVO:00000447); feature: marine epipelagic mixed layer (ENVO:xxxxxxxxx); material: "saline water (ENVO:00002010), including plankton (ENVO:xxxxxxxx)" | depth 140 m | reverse complement strand
TACAGTTGCATCAGCAAACACCTTTTGTGGCAATGCTATAATTTGCACTATATTGCAATTATCTAATACAAATTCTCTTAATTTTTTAGATTGAACATTTGTTAACCATGTTTCTGGAACTATAAATCCAAGTTTTCCATGTTCCATTAAAAATGAAATTCCATTTTCTATAAAATAGAAATATGATTCATATCTACCAGTTGCTGAAACAAAATTATCTTTGAAATATTTCTTGTATTGTTCTAAAATTTCTGCACCGTAAGGAGGATTTCCAATTATTACATCAAATTTATCTGGAAATTCCTTTTCCCAATCAAATGCCTTAGCATCCACGCTTGGATCACCGACAATAGAATTTCCAACCCGCAAATTTTTTGATAAATCAAGTAATTGCTGACTAGATGTGGCTAATTTTAAGAAAATATTCAGTTGTGCAATCTCAATTGCCTCTTCATTCATATCCACACCATGAATGTTATTTTGAATAATTGCTCGTAATTGCTGATTTTCTATATCCATATCAAAGGTTTGAAATGTAGCCAAGCCTGATTTTTTCTTCTTTACAGAATGCTGGTATTGACCTTGGTCCTGTTTTTTCTTTTGTATTTCCTTTGAGATTTTTAGTAAAACATCAACAGCGCGAATTAAAAATTCACCAGTTCCGCAAGCAGGATCTAAAATCTTGATATTATGAATTTTTGATTCTAACTCTTCAAAATTATTTTCATATTCAGAAATTAATTCAGGAATGGTTGTTACATCTAATTTTGATAAATACGGAATGATTGTATTTTCACAAATGTACTTGCTAATGTATGACGGTGTATAGTATGCACCATCCTTTTTTTGCTGAACAGTTCCTAGATAATTTTCATACATTTTACCTAAACTGTCATGTTCTATATGTGCAAAATTGTATTCAATGGCCTTTTCTTTTGATCTATACAATCCATTAATTACATCTTCCAAAACTCCATCATGAATCATTAAAGAATCACATTGATGTTTTTCAAAAAGTGTACTTCCATATCTTTCATTAAAATGTGCAAATATTTCACGTAGATATTCAATTAATTTTTTACTTTTATCTTGTTTCCAATCAGATAAACTAGCTTTAAGATGTCTTTCTTCTATTTTTCTATCTCCACAACTTCTAATGAAAATTAATCTATTCAGAATTTTTTGTGCCGCCGGTTCTGCATCTTCTTCTTTTATAGAATTATTTTTTATAATACTTGTAACTAATAAATTTCTAAATGAAAGTAAATCTTTTAGCAGTTGTTTATCAATAGGAACTCTTTTAGGTTTTTTACCAAAATATTCAGCATCAGCATCTAAAACATTTACTGAAAATTGATGTTTTGTTAAATCAGATAAATAATCATCAAATTTTTTAACATAATCAGATTCATTAAAAGAATAGTGTTGCATTGAAGCAAGTGAGCTTCCAGGTGCTTCTGTGTTATACACACGCATTTCTTTAAAATTAGTGGCAACAGCCCATGTCACACCTTTGTTATATGCATAACTAGTTAGTGATTCAATTGATTTTCTCGATGATTCAATTGATGTTCCATGAGGTAAAACTTTTAGATAAAATCTAGTAACACCATCAATCTTAAACGCCTTATCTGCAATATTATCATCAATCAGAGTCTTAACATCTGTCTGAAAATCCCATCCCAAGGCTTCAAAAAATGGCTGGATTAGATGAATAGATGTAGATTTTTTATCAAAATCATCAGATATAGATTGGGATTTACTATACAAATCTTGGATTATTTTTTTAGTTTCTGCTATATTCAATAAACCTGAAGAGAGTTTTGTGTTGTTTAAAGCTGATCTTTTTATCTTAGTTTTTTCTGATTATTGATCTTGAGTTCTGAGAATATGGATAATCGAGCAACTATAGACGAGTACATAGAAAATAATCCAGATTGTAAAATTATTGAAAATAAAACAGAAATTCTAGATGGTCAAGCCAAACTTTTACAGGGTTTTCGATTGCCAAGAAAATTACTATATTATAATATCAAAAATGGAAGATTTGCAAAAGAATACATTCAGATTATTCGTGATGAAGGAGGTTCATTAAAACCAGAAGATCCAGCAGATGCAAAAAAAATTCAGGCATTATTACTAGGAATAAATCCCACGGACAACAGAAGAACAAAAGAAGACATTGTAAAAAAAGGTCAAACAGAACTTGCACTGATTACAAGAGACGGTTACATTATTGATGGAAACAGACGAATGGCAATTATATCAGAATTATTTGAAGAAACAAGTGATGAGAAATACAATTTCTTAAAAGTTGCCAGAATTGATCAATCAATTGGTCCAAAAGATCTTTGGGCAATAGAAGCTGGAATTTCTCTAGGTCAAGATCCTAAATCAAGATACGGACCAATCAACGAGTTGTTAAAACTTGACGAAGGTAGAAAAGCTGGATTTACTGATCAAGAAATGGCAGAAAAATTATACGGAATGGATGATGCATCAGAAATTACAGAGAGACTTGAAAGACTAGACTTGATGAAAGAATATCTAAAACGATACAATGATGGAGATGATGAAGATTTTACATCAATAGAAAGAAACAGTGAACACTTTATTGAATTACAAAAAATAATTAAACATTGTAAAAAAAATAATAAAACACCTGATGAACAATTAGCATGTCTTAAAATAGTATTTAGATTAATTCATGATGGGATAAAGTTTTCACGATTAAGAGATATCTCAGATGCAATAAAAAATGATTATTCAATAGAAAAAATAGTTCAAGCAGCAGAGAATATGGAACCTGTCAAAGAAGTAGAGATTGATCCAGAATTAGATGAAGAACCAATGACAGATACTATGGTTAGATACACAGATTTTGAAGATGAAGTTAAAGCAAGAAAAAATGAAGATAAAATATCTGTGATTTTAAGTGCAATTTTGAATAATTTTAAGGTGCTAAAATTGGATAGTGAGGATCTCAAAAAGGACTCTGAGAAAGATAAGATAAGACAAATTTTAGAATATGCAAAAAAACTAGAGGATATTTAGGTGAATAATATGAACAGTTTATGCTTTGATGAATACAAAAATTTAATTTTACGATATGTGTCAACAGGGGATTCATCAGTTGATATGGATATGGAAAGTTGGCTTGATTTAGCTGAATTTAATCAAAAAGGAGATGTATGGATTTTTCCAAAAACAAAGGATCTTGTAAAATTTGTTAGTATTGTCAAACATGCAAAACAACATTTTGAGAAAGAAAAACTAGAACTAGATGTATGTGAGCAGTTACAAAATGTTGTAAATAATTCTGAAAATAAGGATAATTTTGCCAAAGCTATACAAAAAGCAAATCAAATAAAATCTGACTGTTCTGTTTGTTCAAAACAGTGGGCAGCTCACGATGTAAATGAGTTAAAAATATGTCAAGATAAATTTGAGCCGGATATTTCACCAAACTTTAAACGGGAATTGATGCCGTATCAAAAACTTTCAGTCGCACACTTACAAGCGATAGGTAACGGTGCAAATTTTTCTGTTCCAGGAAGTGGAAAAACAACAATCACATATGCTGCAATATCAAAATGGCTTGATGATAAGACAATTAATAAAATTTTAGTCATTGGACCTACTGCATCATTTTTTCCTTGGGAAGACGAATACAGACTTTGCTTTGGCCAAGAACCAAAATCAATCAGGGTTAGAGGAGAAGTTGGAAAACAATTACCAAATCTTAATCATAAATTATTTTTGATGCATTTTTCTACAGCTATGAACAGGGTTGCAGAAATTATAGAATTTATGAGTAACAACGATGTAATGTTAATAATTGATGAATCACATAACATTAAAAGTCCAGAACAAAGAGCATGGGCACGTACAGCACGAGCTATAGCTCCATTTGCAAAAAGAAGAGCTATACTTAGTGGAACACCTATGCCAAATGATGCAAGGGATTTGTGGGTTCAATTAACATTCTTGTGGCCATATGATTTCCCATTAGGAAATGACATTAGTTACATGCGATATGCAAAAAATCATGGTATTGGGAAATGGAAAAATGCCTTGTATCCATTATTTACTAGAATTACAAAGCAAGATTTAGATCTAAAACCAGAACCAAGATTTGAACGGACGTATGTTAATCTTAGTGATAAACAAGCAGAAATTTACAATGTTATAGCAGCAAAAACACTTCAAGAATTCACAGAACTTGATTTGAGAGATAAGGCTAGATTACAGAAATTTAGGGTGGCAAAGATGATCAGATTGCTTCAGGCAGCATCAAATCCAACACTAATTTATGAAAAAGCAGAAGAGTTTGAGATAAAAAATGAAGAATCAGGAATGGGCAAGAAGTTTTCTCTTGCAAGTATTAAACGAGAGGACCCAGACACATGGGAAAAGATTGCAAATTATTCTAAACAAAATGAATTTCCAGCAAAATTAACAGCTGCTGTAAAATTAACAAAAGAATTACTTGCAAAAAATGAAAAAGTCATTATCTGGTCATCATTTGTAGGAAATTTAGAAATTTTAGAAAAACAATTACTTGCTGATGAAAAACCGATTTTAATTTATGGTGATATTTCTAAAGATGAATTGGATGAGGACAATCGAGATAAACGAATACAAGAATTCAAAGATGACCCAAATCCACGTGTTTTAATTGCAACACCCGCATCACTAGCAGAATCTGTTTCATTACATATTAACAGTAAAACAAAAGAGAAAGTTTGCTCACATGCAATTTATCTTGATCGAAATTTCAACGGTGCACAGTTTATGCAATCAATGGACAGAATTCATCGATTGGGCATGAAAACAGATGAAGTAGTGTATCATTTAATTTTGGCAAAAAAGACTATTGATGAAAAAATTGATCAAAGATTGAAAGAGAAATGGGATAACATGAGTTTTGCTCTGAACGATTCCTGGCCCACCATTATAGATTATGATGGAACAAGAGAAGATGTTAGCAAAGATGAGATGGATAAGGACTTCAATGCATTACTAGATCATTTACGAGAACTAAAGAAAAATAATTTTCAAAATGATGATTAGATAAAGAAAATGACAATTGAGCTTCATTTAGTTTTAGAATTTCTAAAAATCATTAAAGAACGAGAAATTCAGACAGGAAAAATCATTCCAAGTGAAGTAGAAAGACAATGTGAGTTAAAAAAAATTGAAAGTGGGTTACAACATGTGGTGTACGATGAAAATGAAAAATTTTGTTTAGATACGGGATTAATTTTAAAAAATGGAAATAATTTACAATTAACAGAAATTGGAGAGGCTATTATAGAAAATAAAGAATCAAGAGAGAAAATTAATCAAATAATTATTGAAAATTGTCTTTTGAAAAGTGAATTTTCAAATAAAATTATGCCTGGATTAGCACAATTTCATGGTGATAAAGAAAATGGCTTTTGGTATGAAAAAAATGAAGTATTTCGTCTTTTTGATAGTTCCGAAGATTTGAAAATTTTACGCGATGTGGGTTTACTAGTAAAAGATGATGACGATACAATAAAAATTAATTCAGAATTTTATCAAAATGAAACAATTACAGGATATAGAAAAAAGAAAAAACCAATTTCACAAAAAGATCTTGAAGCAGAATTAAGAAAGAGTGAGGAAACAAAAAAGAAAATTGGATTGATAGCAGAGAAAATTGTTGTGAATTATGAGAGAAGAAGACTGGAAGAAGAAGGATGTGTAGAAGAAGCAAAACGTGTGGAACAAATTTCACAGGACTGGGCCAATAAAGGATATGATATAGAATCATTTGATGGTAAATCAGATGATTTGATTCCAGATAGATTCATCGAGGTAAAAGGAACTACAGGTAAGAATTTCAGCATTTTTTGGAGTCAAAATGAAATTGAAGCTGCACAAGAGTTAGGTGTCAAATATTGGATTTATTTTGTCAGAGAAATTGATGTAGAAAATGAGACGGCACCAAATGAACCAGAAATGATTCCAAATGCTTTTTATGAAATTGATCCATTTGATAACGATCCATATAATAAAAAATTTGTTAAAGAATCTGAATCAATACATGTAACAAAAAGACAAGAAAATTAGTATACTAGCAAAAAGAATCATTATTTAGATGAAATTAGAAAAAGATCAAATTTTCAACGCAGATTGTCTTTCGGTTTTAAAAAAAATGCCAAAGAATTGTGTTAATTTAATCGTCACATCTCCACCATATGCAGATAATAGAAAATCAACTTATGAAGGAATTTCTGTAGAATCATACGTTAAGTGGTTTAAACCAATTTCAAAAGAATTGTTGAGAGTTTTAAAGCCTAAAGGATCATTTGTTCTAAATATCAAAGAACGTGTAATTGATGGCGAAAGAGGAACTTATGTAATTGAATTAATTCTAGAAATGCGAAAACAAGGATGGTTGTGGACAGAGGAGTATATGTGGCATAAAAAAAATTCCTATCCAGGAAAATGGCCTAATAGATTTAGAGATGGTTGGGAAAGATGTTTACATTTTACAAAAGAAAAAGGCTTCAACATGTATCAAGATGAAGTAAAAGTTCCTACCGGCGATTGGGCAAGTTCAAGATTAAAGAATTTATCGAAAACAGATAGAATTAGAGATGAATCTAAAGTGAAAAGTGGATTTGGTAAAAAAATTGAAAATTGGATAGGAAGAGATACAGTATATCCAGATAATGTGTTACATTTTGCAACAGTATGTGAAAATAAAGGTCATAGCGCAACATTTCCATCAGAGCTTCCTGAATGGTTTATCAAGTTATTTTCAAAGAAAGGCGATATAGTTTTGGATCCATTTTTAGGATCTGGCACTACAGCAATTGTTGCAAAAACATTAGAGAGACATTATGTTGGAATGGAATTAAATAAAACATATTACAAATTGGCTAAGGAAAATATTAGTAAATTTGTACCCACTAAAATAAAAAAACGCAAAGTAAAAGGAAAAGAAATTCTTTCTAATGAACGCAATATCAAATAACGAACTTAAGGAAATTGTTAATGATGCAATGGAAAATTATCATAAAAGTAATTTAGAAAAAATTAAGAACATAGAGTTGAAGAAGCTTATAGGACGAAGAAATCCGTATCTTTATCGTGCTCAAAATTCTAATATTCAATCTAAAATTCTGATAAAAACTACTCTAAATGATTTTATGACATCATCAATTGAAACTGTGTTTGGAAATTTAGTCTTTGAACCTATTGCAACAGCGATAACTGCAAAAATTTCAAATGGTCAAGCTGCACCAGTTGAGGGTGTAGATATTGTTGTTCAGACAACTAAGAAGTATACAGCTTATGCCGTCAAATCAGGAACAAATCCTCAAAATGCATCTGCAAAAAAAAGACAAAATGAAGAATTTAATTCAATACGAGCCAGAGTTGCAAAAGCAAAAAAACAGTTTGATCCAGTTGTGGCGTATTCATATGGGACAATTTCAGACAAAAGAAAAGAACCTACAAAGAATAAAAATTATCGAGAGGTTGCAGGTAAAGAATTTTGGGAAGAAATTTCAGGAGATTCGAACATGTATCAAAAAATTTCTATGTTGATTGGTTCTATAAATAATCCAAATTATGAGAATGAGATAATGAATACAGAAAAAAGATTACATGATGAATTTGTGAATAAAGGTCTAAGTACAGTAGATGGAAAAGTTAACTGGGATAAATTTACGGAGTTTGTTAGTGAAAAGTCATGGTGAGATATCAAGAAATTAAAGAATATGTGAAGAAAAATCATAATAAAAATATCAAATCAGGATGGATTGCTCACGCAAAAGAAATCTATGGAATTCCAATCAAACAAGCAGGAAATAGAAAAGGTGATAGAAAATGGCCATGTCCTAAGAAAAATTTACCGTTAATCAAAGAAGCTTTTGAACATTTTAAGATGATTTAGATTTTTTAATTACAAATTTTGTGAATATATGGATTCATAGCTCAGCATGGATAGAGCGGGTGGCTTCGGACCACCAGGTCGGGGGTTCAAATCCTCCTGGGTCCGTTATTTATTCAGATATTAATTTCACATCTGATAAGTTCCATGTTTATTTACAGTGTGCACATTTGGATGCATTCGTAAATGATATTCATCGTGAGTTGTATGAATAGGAATTAATTTTTTGGCATTAGCCACATCAATTACATGCATTAACTGTGTGCTGTCTCCATGACCTGACACATGTATTTGATGCCAGTCACGTTCTCTACTAATAACACCAAAACGCTCAAACCAATTCTTTATTTGCTCTTCTTTTAGTTCCATTTCCACATCAAATGGCTCTGTCAATGAGCGAATGTATGATGAATTTGGATTTGGTTTTATATCTATCAAATTTTGTAAATTAAAATCACTACAATAAAAGATCAATTCTTTTTGGTGTGCTGTAACATCTCTATAGTCAATAGCATTCGGATAATCAAGAAATTCTCTTTGCCATTCTTTATAATCCATTTTTAACAATCTTTCAGAGAATTTTGATAAATCTTTGTCAATTAAACTCCAAGTTCCTCGTGGAATGAAAATTTTGATGTTTTTATCATCAGGTTTTGGATATAAATTACTAAAAGATGATGACGCAGAAAATAGTTTTAGTAAATACGCTTGTTTAAGATCAATTACCAGATATCGATTTGTGTTTTTTGCTGCCAAATAAAATGACATTAATCTGTCTAAATCTCTTATTGGATATCCACAGATTACCAATTGTTCTGTTTCATTAATGATTTTTGTTGATTTGTCTTCTACATCATATTCTGTAGTTGGATCAGCTTTTTGAACTCTGGTTCCTTCACATAAGATTAGATCTAATTCTGATTGACCACATCTTTGTACAAAGTTTTCAGTGTCTTGTGCACGTCTTCCATGAAATCGTAGGTCCCCTGTATTTGCAATTGACCCCGATGATGTATGTAGAATGAATGCATCAACTCCAGGAATGGAATGATCAACAGGCATTGGTTCGACATCTATTGAATCAATAGAGAATTTCTTACCATCTTCAAAAACTTGAATATTTCTTGCAATTTTAACATCATCACCTTGTTTTTTACTTAATTCTCCATTTCTGTTTGTATAAACTTCAAACTTTTCTTTGTGAGTTAAGTATTGATCAGTTCCTGTGTCATCATAATTTTGCATTATTAATTTTGATGCTTCTGAACAGTAAATTGGAATTTCAGGTCTCAGATATGAAATGTATTTACAATGATCCACATGCGCATGTGTCAGTAAAACAGCATCAATTGATGTCTCTTCATCATCTTCTAACTCCATATGTTCAGTATAATCAGTACGATACATTCCAGGAATGTTTGGCAATATGTCTAATGCAAAAAGATCAACTAGACTATTAGATGCACGAGCATTCATAAATTGTGAGAAAAATTGACCTTCCTCACGAAAACTCATTCCAAAATCCATTAGGATTGTTGTTCCTTTGTCTTCTACTAGAAATTTATTTCCACCAATATCATTTACTCCACCATGAAATGTTATGCTAGTCAATAGGATTAGAATACAGAATGGTGTAAAAAAGAGTTATGAGATACTAAGAATACTATGATCAAATGAAATTTGATGAAGAAGGAAATCGTGTGACTCCCAGTAGGGAAAATGAAAAATGTAAAGAAATGTGGAATGATTTTGAAATTCCTTGGAAGTATACAATACGCGAAAAACCTGGAATTAAGATAAAGATTAATCAAATTGTGTTATCATGGGAGGCACTGGGGCATGATGAGGATTTGGAACTCGGGTTTTTTTGGGATTGGAATACTGAATTTACGTACAAGGGAAATACTAATCTAGAAAAGAAGTATGCTGAACAAGTTTACATCGATTTACTTCATGAAGATAAAGATTATAGATCAGGTATTTGGAAAGGATATGATTCTGACCGTTCTGCTAGACTTTCTTTAGCAGGTTCAAATGTTTGGCAAGTAGGACAGTATATTCCAATACGTTTTTCATATGCAAAAGATGATGCCTTGAGTCATATGATATTAAAAAATAAAAATGATGATTCAACGACAAGTGGATTGCTTATTGCTTTAATTATGTTAATCAAAGCAAAATTAGAGAAATTTCCTTTACTTTGTGCTGATATGATAGTGCCAGTTCCAAATTTTAATCCTGCAGAATTTACAAAGGCAGTATCAATTGCAGAAAAATTCTCAGTGCTTTTAAAAGGAAACCCAAATGTAATTGGTTGTAATAATAGTTACCGAGGTAAAAAAATTAATTTTCATAATGTATTAAAAAAAACAATTGATCGTTCAACAAAAGGAATGACTAGAAATGAAAAAGAAGAATTCTATGGTGAAAATAAGGTGTATCAATTTAATTCAAATTATGACATCAAAGGAAAAAATATTCTATTAATTGATGATGTTGTCACTGCAGGTTTTACAGCACAACAGTGTATCAAAGAGCTTTTAGAAAATGGTGCAAATAGTGTTTATTTTTATGCTACTGCTACAACAAAAAAATAGGAACTACCTTGTCTGAAAAAGAAAATTTTGATGAACTCATTGCATCTAATAATATTCAGATATTGAATAAAGATGATGAAAATTTTCCAGAATCATTAAAAAATTTACCAAAAAAAAGGACCCCAAAAGAGATCTACGTCCAAGGAGAAATGGTTGATTTTACTAAATGTGTAGCAATAGTAGGTACAAGAAAATGTTCACAAGAAGGACAGGAATTGGCACATGAAATTGCAACTCGTTTAGTAATTGAAGGGTACACCATAGTATCTGGATTAGCAAAAGGAATTGACATTTCAGCACATGCAGGTGCAATAGAGTGTGATGGAAAAACTATAGCAGTTTTAGCCGGATTGCCAAAAATTTATCCTCCTCAACATGAAAAACATGCCCAAAAGATCACTAATTTTGGATGTTTAATTTCAGAAAATTTTCCTAATGGTGATAATCTTACATTAGCGTTAGTAAAACGAAATGAGATTATCGCTGCATTATCTGATGCGGTAATAGTGGTAGAATCTAGTGAAAAAGGAGGGGCACATTATGCATTAGATTATGCGAGAAAATTAGAAAGATTGACAATTGCAATGGAGCCAAGAGTAGAAGATGAGGAATTAGTAAAAGGATTCAAGAGGTTTTGCTCTCAGGGTGTGAAACCTGCAAAAACAGCTGAAGACGTAATAGCCATTTTAAATTCTTACAAAAAACCCTCAAAAACTAATCTTGATGATTATACGTAGATAAATTAGTATGAATAGTATGCATACTGTTTGCCAGAGCTTTAAGATTCAAAAAATGTATTACTTTACATGCAAAGTAAAACAGACATAATGATTTGCTGCAAATGCAAATCTACCACAATAAACACTAGAAAACTTGGTCCTTGGATGTGCCTTGCTTGCAAAGCAGAGGTTCAAAATGACACTAGAATGTAAGACATGTTCAGAATTAACTAGAGACTCTAAGAAGAAATCAATCGTAGAAAGCTTAACGGATATTATAATCGGTTTTGTGATGTATCTTCCGATAAATTTCTTCATTTTGCCAATGTTTGCAGGAGAAATTGCAAATCAGGAGATAATGGGATTTTTACAAATTACAGCCATCTTTACGTTAGTGGCATTTGTAAGAAAATATGCAGTAAGAAGATGGTTCTCAAAAATGAGGTTTTAGAAAAATTTTTAATTTTGTTTGTGTAGTACCGTTAGAATGAGCAAAGTATTCACTTGCAATAGAGGCAAAAATGAGAGAAATGGTCCATGTAAAGCGAGGCTCTATTATGATCCACAAGTTCTTAGTCAACATGGCAGACAGATGCCTCTAGAAGTAGATACTGGAAAACCACACAATTGTCCATTTGGGAGAGCTGTATTAGATCATCCAGACATAGTAAAAGATTATGAAAACGCCTGGCAATATTGGGAAAAAGATGATGTTGAAAAGTTACGTAATGAGTTTGAAAAATGGAAAAATGAAATGATTAAAGCAAAATTTCCAAATGCTTCAGAAGATGATCTAAAAAAATGGAGAATAGAAATTCCTGAAATATTTCTTCGTAGATTATCTAAAGATTTGAAAAGAACACCAAATGCAGTTCGAGAACAACTATAGCATATGGGATTAATTGAGCATTAAAAGTAAATCATAAGTAAAAGAAAGTATATAGCTTTTGAATATGGATGATTCATTTAATGGACGATGTATCTATTGTGGAGTAATTTGCCCAGATATGGAAGCCTTACAAGACCATATGAAGAAATGTCCCTACAAAATTGCAAGAGAAAAACGTGAAGAAAATGAATGGTCATATGGTAAACCACTCACCAAATCAATGAAAAATACAATTGAAAGATTAAGAACCTGGGAAAGTAGAAGTGCAGATAATGAACCAGTTGACAGAAACTTTAGACAAGCATTCAATGAATTAAATAGACTAAAAGACAAATTAGCAATTTCAGAGTCTGTTGTAGAAAAAGCAGCTTACATTTATCGTAAAGCACTGGACAAAGGTCTTCAAAGAGAACGTGCATTAATGGCAGCATGTGTTTATGTAGTATGTCGTGATACAGATACTCCACATAGCCTCAAAGAGGTTGAAATTGCAGCAGACATCAAAAGAAAAGATATTGCAAAATGTTATCGTTTACTTGTAAGAGAATTAGATTTGGAAATGCCTGTTACTGATCCAGTACAGTGTGTTGCAAGAATTGCAAGTAAAATTGGTATTACAGAAAAAACAAAACGTTTTGCAGTCGAAGTTTTAAAAATTGTACAAGAAAATGAAGCATTTATAGGAAAAGATCCAATGGGATTAGCAGCTGCAGCATTGTACCTATCATGTGTCAAGAACGGTGAAGACAAAACACAACGTGACATTGCAGAAGCTGCAAATGTTACTGAAGTACAAATCCAAAATCGCTACAAAGACTTGAAAGAATCTATAGATGTATAAAGAAATTATTAATGATTAGATTAAAAATTCAGATGCCCATCGTCCTTCATCTGTAAGATGAATCCATCTGTTTCGACCGACCTTTTCAGTTTTAACATAACCCCATTGATTTTCTAATGGCGCAATGATGTTTTTATCTAGACTAGCAAATCGAGCCTGAGAGTGATTACCAGTTTGTGCATTAATTGTAATTAACTGAAGATCTTCTGCTCTTTGTGCCATATCTTTTTTCTTCATTTTTCCATTATTATCAACTAGAATTTTTAACGCTTCTAGCTGTTTTTGCGGAGGTGTTTGAATTTGATATGTAGGCAAATCTGAGATTTGTTCAACACCAGATGTTTGCGGTTCAGTAACTTTGGTATGATGATAATCTTTTGCTTGAGCATAAAATGGATGTAAATTTTCTCTATCATCAAAAATCATTGTTGCCATCATTAATCCAACTGCATGAATTTTAGAACCACTTGCCACGTTTAGGTAAATGTCATGTTGTCTGTCTTCTAAAATTATTTCTTTTACCACCCGAACAATATCAAACAAACGATATCGATCCGCAGAATTTTCTTTTACCTCTATGTTATTTTTTTCAAGTGTTTTTTTGACCTTTTCTAAAAAAGGACGTGCCTTGTCTTGAGAACGGTTAGAATGAGAGATTAACCAAACTTTGTCAGCACGCATTTTTTTTGCAGGAATTACGATTCTATCAATCTCAAAGCCTACAGGGGCAATGTGAACACGTAGTTTTAGATTGCTTGACATGGTATGTACAGTATGCATACTAAGAGCGTGTTGCATAATAGGTTTTCTGCTTAACTTTTAGCATGGAAAAATTGGCTCTGAGAGAATATCGTTTTCAACTTGTTTGGGTCCGAGTATTTTTGAACTCGGTTTCAGAGTCTTTTCCAATTAAAAAAATTACATTACTGTGCAGTGCAATTACAATTTTAGCATTTGCTCCAACTGCATTTGCAGAACAACACGAGTTTACAAATACTCTACCAAACTATTTGGAAATAGAACAAAACGATATAATATTTCTAAAAAACTTGTCTAACTCCACAATTAACTTACAACATACTGGTGGATTATTTTCATCTGGGGAGTTGCATACTAATGGCACATGGACCGGGAACATGCCATATGATATAGGCGTTTATGAATGGGTTAATGTAAACTCAACAGGCACTATTGTAATAAAAGACAAAGTGATACAAGAAAAGATCATAGAAGAACCATCAGTTACAATTTTTGAAAATAAAATAGAAGGCAATGTTGGAAGTGAGATAAAAAATATTCCAGTTGCAATAACTACAATTTCGCCAACATTTCAAACAGAAAGCATTGCTGTAAAAACCTCAAGTAATGGGGATTTTGAAACTACATTAGAATTAGATGAAATAGGAACTCATGACGTCATTGTTTCTTATGATGGAAAATCAATAGGTAAATTTTCACAACAAGTTACTGAAGAAAATGTAAGAGAATATGCAGGAGTAGATATTTTAGAATTAAGATTATCATTATTACAAACACTAGAGAGTATTTTGGAGATTATCTTTGGCAAGTAATTTGGGGCTATATGCTATTATTTTTTTAATTTGTTCTGGTGTAGTAAAACCAAAAAAAATTCTGGAGGCAGTATTTGGCAAGTAGATGGTGGCTATTCATTGGATGTTTCTTAATTTGTTCAGGAATTGGAACTCCTGCAGGAATAATTATTTTAGTAATTTATTTTTATGAAGATATTCGAAGACATTTTCGATTTAGCCAGTATAATGATAACACATACAACAATACATACAATGTCAATAATCTAAATGTCCATTCAGATGGTAAGGACCATTCTGGAGATGATGATTTTGATACTCCAATTGATCACATGTCAAAGGATACCAGGGAGGATATGAGATGATGTATCACGGTGAGCACGATAAACTAACAAATTATGAAAAATGGATTGTTGATGAATTACTCAAATGTAGTACTGAGGGAACCACACATCTTACCGACCATTGCTTTGAACAAACGTACTATTTGGGCGAAAATGCTTCCATATTAGCCACAAAATTATTCTATTCCAGCTTATTCAATACGCCAGTAGAAGCGAGATGGGCAATTGAAAAAATATTAGAATTACCAAATGAATACAAGGGTGATTCTCTACTTCATCTAGGATACAGTTTGGCCATATTTTATGAAAACCTGGTGAAGGTAGATCCTAGTTTGGATGAAATTATGAGAAATACATATGCAAAATGGATAAAGGGATTAAAACAAAATGATGATACTTGATTCTAAACAGAAATTGTATTTTGTAAATAATAGGGATTATTAATAAAAATGGTCCTAGCAGTAATAGCTGTATTAATTTTATTTTTCTTTTGGCCAGTAATACTAGCAGGAATTATAATATTTCTTATCTGGATGTTTTGGCCTGAAAAGAAATGGCAATGTTTAGGTTGTTATAAAAAATTCCATAGAGAAAATAATTGTAAAGAACATAGTAAAAATTGTGAAGAAAATAGGCGTCGAGAGGAAAGAAATAGACAACAGGAAGAAAATAGGCGTCGAGAGGAAGAACAGAGAAGTGGAAGAAAGTATAGACACAGATGGGGTAAGAATCGTGATAGTTCAATTTTTGATAATCCATTTGATGAAGAATTTTGGGATGATGATTTTTCAGAAGATGATAAAAAATACTGGGATGAACAAGAAGAATTTTGGAAGGATGTGGACCCTGAGTGGTTTTATAATAGACGAGGAGATTATTATCATTCACATAAGAATTTCAAAAAGGAGCAGGAATATTGGAAAAAGAGATATTCTGAACATAAAAGACAGTATGAAGAGGCAAAAAAAGAATATGATAGAGCCTATGAAGAATTATTTGGAAAATTAAATAAAATAGATGTAAAAAAATGTTATAAAAAATTGGGCCTTGCCACAAATGCAACATTTGATGAGGTAAAAAAACAGTTTAGAATATTGGCGCTAAAATATCACCCAGATAAATGTAAAAATAAAAAAATTGGAGAAGAAAAATTTAAAGAAATTTTTGAAGCGTATGAAACAATAAAAAATTCAGTAACCGATAAAGCTTAACAGAAAGTTATTGTATGTATAGTATGCATACTATTCTCATATTGAATATTAGATATAATGTGACAGTCAAAGTATGGTGAGTAAATCATAATTCGTGGAGACATTGATGACCCCGATGAAATCATACGTCTGAGGGAAGAAGCAGAGATGCTTGAAGAGCTAGAAAGATGGGAAGAAGCAGAGATGCTTGAAGAAACTTTAGAAAAAAGCAGTCGAGAAGTAATTTTCAAAGTAGAATGTGAGAAGCCAGATCCAAAGATACTCAAGGACTACCACATTGAAGGTAGAATTTGGATATTGATGGCGCAATATGAAATGCTAGAAAGTGGATTTGAGATAACCATGGAGAATGTCAAGGCAGACATCGAGGAACTGAAAAATGAACTGTCTGATATTAAACGATACAAAGTCTTGAGAGACGAATGGGAAAGAGCTAAGGATGAAATCGAGGAAAATCAAAAGTATGTATAGTATGCATACTATTGATGTAGAACATAATAGGGTTATTCACAAATTACCTACAATGACAAGAATGAAGAAATGTAAAACATGTTTGAAAGAAAACAAAAAACATAGTGAGAGGCTTTGGGAGTTACATCAAGAAGTTAGACCATGTTTGCTTTGTAATAAAAACAGCGGTAAACATAGTGTAAAACTTTGGGATATGCATCAAACTGTACTAGCACTTGGTTCACATGGTGAAAAATTGAGACCAATTATGGTTGGATTTGGTCCAAGAACCATAGCACGAGTACATAAGACAAATGCAGATCCACCATACAACATTGAGCTGATTCCAATCCATATGCATTGTACTGCTTGCAGAAATGTAATGAGTACAAAAGAAGTTGATGAGGCTGACGTACTTGATGGATTATGTTTGAAATGTTTTTGTGAACAGACAGATCAGGAATATACTTGGCATAGTGTTCCATGGTGGGCAGTAAACGGTGGAAAATATGCAGGAGATAAAAAATGAACAAGAAGGATGAGAAGGATAAGAAATGTTCAGAAAAGAAAATGTTCACAGATTCATTTGGGATAGTTGATCTCGGCAATAAAGAAGCAAAAGAAGAGCATTTTGGGGAAATTGCTCAATACGAAGAGGCCAGAGTTAAAGAAGCACAAAGAAAATTTCATGCACGGATGACACAATATGAAAGAGAGGAAGCAGTAAGATGGATTGGTTACTACAGGTATATGGTCGTCGATGCAGATGAAAAATGAATCCCCCTTCTTTTTTATTTTTACTAATAGGAGTTTGAAAATTGCCTAAATTGAAGATAAAGATAGTAAGTGTTTCACTTGTAATATTTTTTGGATCAATAATTCCACTTAGTTA
>CEUS01002425.1_pt1 | contig 17429 bp, 24 predicted proteins | sample 427031 | NCBI WGS metagenome assembly CEUS01 (sample SAMEA2622837, study PRJEB7988) | marine metagenome | biome: marine biome (ENVO:00000447); feature: marine epipelagic mixed layer (ENVO:xxxxxxxxx); material: "saline water (ENVO:00002010), including plankton (ENVO:xxxxxxxx)" | depth 140 m | reverse complement strand
GATCTTAAAACACCAGAAGGTTGGGGAGTTGTAGTAATTGGATATGGCGATGATCCTTCTCAGATGGGGCCAGTTACAGTCACATGGAATGACTGGGTACTGAGATTCCCAAGGAACTCTCGAAGAGCAATACCTCCGGGGCATTTCTCTGTACTTATGGATGCAGTTGAAACTAAATATCATCAAGCACAGGAAGGTGCACCTTTGGTTGGATATGAGGTTTGTAGATATAATGTGCAGGTACTAAAGACCCCTAAAGGTTCTAATGTAGATAAGGATAAGGTTAACGAAAAGGTCGAGAGAGTTGAAGTTGCATGATTGAGTTAGCTGATATTAGATCAAGAGTAGTAACTTTACTTCAGGATACCAGCTATACTCGGTGGACTAAGACTGAGCTGAATAACTATATTCATGATTCGTTGCTGGATTTAGTGAGAACTATTCGTCTGCCTACTGCAGAGAAAAGTTTAACTATTAATTCAACTACGTATCTTCTCAGTCTACCCACTAACTTAATGGACATAAGTGGTGGCTCAATTGATGGGAGAGAACTTCCAATAGTAACAACTTCAGAAATGAAGAGCCTAGCGTCACAGGGAAGGCTCCCTACAGTTATTAAAGATGGAGAGTACTCTATAACAGAAATATTTGGGAACCCTATATGGAGCAAGATAGAGGACTGGACTACATCTACGGGCACTCCTCAGGCTTTAGTAATTGATCAAAAGTCATCTAGTACAATAAGAGTCTGGCCTATCCCAACAACTGAAACTACAATAAAACTTACTGGGACATTGAGGCCGCCACGCATGAGTGATGAGGTTCCTTATACATTTCTTGATAACTCAGATCCATATGATCCTGTAACAAGATACATACAAAACTCACTTAATGGATGGACTAGCACTGATTTATTATTAGATGATTTTGGCAGGAACCTTACATTCGATTCTACAGTTCAGTCATTGACAGAAAGCACAGACACATTTTTAGTTATACCTACAGATTATATTACAAGTTGCGATATAGATTATGTATGGGTAGACGCATTAACATTTGGTGCAGTGGAGAGAGCATATCTTAAGGAACACGATTTACGGAATGTAGAGAAGAGTGAATACTTTAAGAATAAGAAACTCGCAATTACTGTTGATGCACACAGAACCGAACCAATTCATCCTGCTTCAATTACAGGTGGGGTAAACCTTAACAGATTTATAGTGAGAAGATAATGGGTGTAGCAGTTAAATTTAGAAGAGGAACCGCATCAGAACATTCTACGTTTGCTGGTTCTGAGGGTGAAGTTACAGTACAGAAGTCTGATTCTTCAGGTGATCCTTGGGATTTACGAGTTCATGATGGTTTGGGGGGAGCAGGTCATCTTGTTCCTTCAGCAGATAGTGTAGCTACTTTAAATAATAAAGTACTTAATAACTCAAAATTTACTGGAACAATTAGTGATAACAGTGGGAATACAATTGCAACTATAACTGGAGGCAAGCTTGTATTTTCTTCTAATACAACAACACTGGATACTCCAAGCATTGTTGATCAGGGTAGTACTGTGCCCCTAGAGCAAATGGTTGCAAGAGTTGCCAGAAAGAACCAAATGATACTAGGAGATTAATATGGCAGAAAGGTACAGACGATTTGTAAAGAGTATTCCTGCTGCAACAGCAACCACAGTTTATACTGCACCTGATGATGGGGAGACTTCACCGGGAGCAGCAGAGTCTGTAATAATAGGCTTTCTTGTTGCAAGCACATCAACTGAAGCAGGGGAAGTTACAGTTGAACATACGAATTACTATGATGGAACTACGATTAAAATCATGGATACAATACCTCTGCCTGCAGATACAAGTGTTGATTTAATACCGGGGAAGCTTGTATTACAACACGCTAATAACAATGCAGAAACACCTGCTTTAACAGGTGATATATTAAAAATTACATCCTCTAAAACATGTGATGTCTTTATATCAGTAGTAGAAAGGGTCTAAATGTCTAAGAGTCCAATTTATATAGGAGCAGGAAGCTCCAGTCTAGCTAATACCGCAGCATTAGGAATCATAGATGATTCTGAGGATATAGCGAAGGAACGTGCAACTGCAGCTTATTGGGCTAAGAAAACAGATGGGACTGTAATTGATCAGGTTTCTGGAGCAGATAGTGGAGAAGGTTCAGCAAAAGCTTATGCAGTTGGTGGTACAGGTGTAACAAATACTGCAAGTAGGGGAGCAGCAAAGGAGTGGGCAACAACTGTTGATAGTACAGTTGATACATCAGAATTCTCAGCTAAAGAATATGCACATGGAGATGCTAATTCTGGTGTGCTAACTACTGGAGGTTCGGCAAAAGAATGGGCAATGTCTCAAGGTGTTGTGTCAGGTTCTGGGGACGCCAATTTGAGATCTGCAAAAGCATGGGCACAAGATAATTTAGCAAATTCAACACAAGGTGGTTCTGCAAAGGATTGGGCCACTAATACATCAGGAACAGTTGACGGAACAGAATGGAGTGCTAAAGATTATGCTGCTGCAACAGGAGCAGATGCACCAACTGTTGGATCAGCAAAGGAATGGGCAAAGACTACAGGAGAAGTAGTAGCAGATTCAGAATATTCAGCAAAAGAATGGGCAACGGGAACAACTCCAACTGAAGGTACTGCAAAGCAATGGGCTTTAGGAGGTGGTGAAAATTTTACTCTGCATACAGTTGTTTCGGGTTTTGATAAATCTGCCAGATCTTATGCTGCAACTGCTGAACAACAGTATGATCTTACAGTCTCCAAGTACAATGATTTTGAGGATCTGTATTTAGGAGATAAACATAGTAGTATTACTGCATTAAGTGATTATACACCCACACCATCTGGAGCATGGCAGGCAAGCCAAACATATACTGGTGTTGAAGCTACAAGCACATCTGGTTCAGGTCAAATTACTGGAACGGATAAACATACATTTGATATAACTACAGATGGATCAGGTAATCCAACATTTGCTAATACTGCCAGTTGGGGAAAGAATTTTAATATAGGTGACACACTTCTTTATACTGATCCGGGCAGTACATCTAATACAGCAACTATCACAGTAACTAATATTCATCCAATATTAAATAATCGGAATGGAGGATTAAATGATGGAGCAATGTATTGGAATATCGATAAAAAGACAATGTGGGCTTATGATACAGTTAGTACAAGCTGGTCTGCATTTAAGCCAACTGCAAGTGATCAAACCCAGATTGATATACTAACAAATAAGTTTGATGGGTCAACTACAGCATCAAGTGGAACTAATCGTAATATTAAACAGGTTGATGTAGTTGCAGATAATGTAGCTAATGTAAATACAGTTGCAGGTATAAGTGCAAATGTAACTACAGTTGCAGGTATTAGTAGTGATGTAACAGCAGTTGCAGGAGATGCAACTGATATAGGAGCTGTTGCTGCCAGAGATACAGAAATAGGTTTATTAGGTACAAGTGCTATGGCAACTGCATCTACTGGTCATTTAGCTAGGTTGGGGACTGCAGATGCAACAGCAGATATGGCATTGCTTGGAACTGCTGATTGTGTTGCTGATATGGCACTCTTGGGTACTTCCGATTGTGTAGCAGATATGGCTATATTAGGCACTACTGATGTTGTTGCAGATTTAGATACAGTAGCAACTAATATATCTGATGTTAGTAACTTTGCAGATCTATACCAGATAGACAACTTCTCTCCATCTGCACCATCAACTGATGGGGGAGGTAATGCCTTAGCTGATGGAGATTTGGCATTTGATAGTACAGCTAATAGGTTAAAAGTTTATGATGGATCATCGTGGACTCATGTTGGGCTTACTACAGCAGAAACTCAAACTGAAGCTAATAACGCATCCGTTGCAATGGCAATTGCACTCGGCTGATATTAAAGGATAAATTATGGCAAATGCATTTAAAAAGAAAACATCAAAAGGAGTGGGTACTTCTCTGACGCAAGTTGGTTCGTATGCTGTTCCTTCTTCAACGGAAACGACAGTAATAGGTCTGTCTGTCTCTAATGTGACTGGGAGTTCAGTTGATGTTGATGTAGCTTTATCAGCTACAATGGCTAATACAACCAATGATATATCACTAGGAACTAGCATTCCTGTCCCTTCAGGATCGACAGTCGTGCTTGTTGGTGGGGATCAGAAGTTGGTGATGGAACCCACAGATCTTATTAAGGTTAAATCATCAGCCGCATCAAGTGTTGATGTGTGTATGAGTATATTGGAGATTACATAATGGCCTACTTAGGAACACCACCAAGATCAAGAGTATTATCAAGTGCCGATATAGATCCCGGTTCTATATCTCTTGATGACATTAGTTTTACTGACCAGCCTACAAACCTTAATCTAACAGGAACGTATGATAAACACACCATGCGTTTAGCTGATGGAGTTACAGTAGTTGGTGATGTCACCATATCAGACAACCTTATACTCTCAAAGATATCGGATGATGGGAATGCCATAACCCTGACTAACGATACTAGTACACGTACCATAACAGGTTCAGGGAGTCTTGAGGCCAGTACACTTACGCAAACACCGAATGCTTCACTCACTGGAATGACAGGAGAGTTAGGAACAGGAGCAACCCTTGGGAGTGCTGTTACTGGTAGTCCAAATCTTAATCTTAGTAATGCTACGTTCCCAACAGGGCATGTGATAAAAACTGAAAATACTAGATTTAGTGGTAGTGTTTATACAACTACTACTAGCTGGACATCATCTCCATTTAAGGCTTCAACTAGTATTACATTTACACCAACATTAGCCTCATCTGATATTTTATTAATAGCAACTTTTATGTCATACACTGCCGCAACTTATGGGTATTATGATTTTTATAAAAACGCTTCAGATGTTACCGAAACTTATAATCTTTCTGGAGTGACTTATGGAATATCAGTTGGGCATGATAAATGGCAAGGTCAAACAATGGTTTATTTAGATACTGTTCCAGAGAACTCAACAAGTGAAAAAACTTATACTATTTCAGCAAGGGCACATAATGCCTATAATACTTATATTGGCTTTGATGCTGGTTCTAGTATGCAATCAATAACTTGTATGGAGATCGCAAGATGATAAGTCAAAAACCAAAGATTTATGATGCAATTAGGGAATTAGTTGGAGGTAATTTAGCAGGGGATACAGATAGTTTTGAATCTACGCAATATCTTGACGGTCAAAAACCTCCAACAAAAAAACAAGCAGAAGATAAACTTACAGAACTTCAAGCAGAATACGATGCCCTAGCCTATTCAAGAAAACGTGAGGCAGAATACCCCTCTATACAAGAATGCGTTCATGCAATCCTAGATGATGATCTGACTGCCTTACAAGAGAAACGACAAGCAATTAAAACAAAATATCCTAAGAGTTAAACTATGCCAGACCTAATTATAAAACCTCAGACAAATTCTGGAGACAGGCTAAGACTCCAAGACCGAACAGGTACAGATGTCCTCACAACTGCAGACTCTGGGGCTACTATTGCTAATGCAACCCTAACTACACCAACGATTGCTAGTATGGCAAATTGTACGTTTCCAGCAGGGCATCCAGTAGCTGAAACTTTTTTTACTCAAAGTTCAGATAGAGTTTATATTAGTGCTTCTGGTTCAGATACAATAATTAGTGTTGCATGTAATTTTGTTTCTACAAGTAATAAGATGCTTGTACTTGCTAGTATTGGTGGGAATGTGATTGGTGCTGGTGGAGAACTTGATTTAGAAATTCAGGATGGATCATCAACTTTAAGAGATTTTGCCCAATGTATGCGTTGGTCATCTGCAACATCAATTTCAACTTTACGTAATCGAGTACAAGTTAGTATTGTAGACTATTTAACAGTTCCTTCAACTGGTAGTGTAACTATTAGTATAGTTGGGAAACCTGCTACTCAAGATTTTGAATTTCAAGATGGGAGCCAAATATCGACATTATTTGTTCAGGAGATAAAATCATGATTACAATAGCAGATGCGATTAAATCTTTAGTTCCAACTGCAATATTCTCAATAATAGGTGATGATTATAAAGGTATTGATTGGCAATGTGACGATAAAAAGCCAACAAATGCCGAAGTAGATGCAGAAATAAAAAAATTACAAGCAGAATATGATGCAAACGAATACCAACGATCCAGAGCATCAGAATACCCAAGTATCCCAGATCAGCTAGATGAGATTTATCATAATGGCGTTGATTCATGGAAAGCAGTAATTAAGAAAACAAAGGATAAATACCCGAAAGGATAAACTATGGCAGATTTTATAATTAAGAGTGCCGCAGGAACAGGCAACAAAACTTTAATACAGGGTCAGGATCAGTCTGGCAGTAACTATGCCATACAGGTGGGTGATGCTGGTGCTTCTACTCTGCATAATGCAACTCTAACCACTGCAACGATAACGGCAGGAACATTTCCGGCTGGTCATGTTTTGCAGGTTGTAGTAAGTGATCATGGTGGGTATGTATCTCACAGTAATCAAGTTTGGACAGACTGTCACGAAGTAACTATTACTAATGTTAAATCTGGTAGCAAGGTAATCGTTACAGTTGCAATAGGGGGTGCTTTAACAGAAAATTCGGGAACTGTAGGCTTCCGCATTGTGGATAGTTCTGGAAGTGTTTTATCTCAATCTCAATCGTACACTGGTGGTACGAGTAGCTGGCATGGGGCAGTTCCTACATTAATAGGTACAGATACATCACCTAGTGTCGGGACTAATAGTTATAAACTTCAAATGCAACCAAAGAGTACTGTATCAGGTTACTATAATTATGGCTATTCAACTGATTTTGATACTAAATCTTTTTATCAACTAATGGAGGTATCAGGATGAAGCATTTAGATTCTATTATTAGACAACAAAATCCTTCTGTTATAACAATTAGGGATTTTAAGGAATTTAAAGATATTAATGGTAATGATGTAGTCGTAGATATGGAGAAAGCACAAGCAGAGTACGATGCTCAAGCCTATGCCAGAGCAAGACAACCCTTGTATCCAGACATTGGAGATCAACTAGATGACCTCTACCATAAGGGTGCATTTTCTACTGAGATGGCGGCTAAGATTAAGAAAGTGAAAGACGATAATCCCAAAGGATAACTCATGTATATAGGAAACGATTTAAGTCGAGGTAGAGTAGAAACATACTACTACACATCCACATCTGGTGGTGAAACAGCAATCACCACTGATACCAGTGGCAAGACAATTAATTATACTGTTGGTTGGGTAGCAGTCTATTTGAATGGTGTACGCTTACATGACTCAGACTTCACTGCAACCACAGGTAATTCAATCACAGGTCTTGCGGCTCTATCTCAGAACGATGTCGTAATTATCGAGGCACAGCACACGTTCAGTTCAAGTGATGCAGTCCCAGCAACAGGAGGAAGCTTCTCAGGGAATGTCTCTTTCGGTGATAATAATATAACCAACGTAGGTTCGTTAGCCTTAGATTCTATATCGGCAGATGGTACAAGTATTACAATTAGTTCCGATATGGAAACAGCAACAAATAAAAAGATTAAACAGAAAGGACAGTTTATGGAAAACTCATTTCACCAGTCTTGGGTATTAGGAGGATAGTATGGCTATAGCTAGAGGAGCAGGAACAGAAATAATTCGGACACATCTTTTTGAAGATATTGCGGCACCAGTTCAAAAATTAATTATAGGAGAGCAACATCATATATATACAGTTCTAAGTGTCATTTGCCACTGTAATGCACGATCTGGTACAGAAAATGGGTTCCTTAGACTTAACGGCTATGATGCTGTAGGTGGTACTACAAATAGCGTACATAAAATATTTGTTTGTCCTACGCCAGCTAATGAAACTTATGTCTGGAATGATAAGTTTAGTTTCAATGGTTTTGAGCCAGCTAACTTTACAGGGCCAATGGATGATACAACCAAACAAAATGCAATAGCAGATCAAGGGGGTGTGGCTCAATTTTTAACATTTCAGACAGATAGTAATAGCACAGAATATGACGTTATAATTACCTTCATTGACCAGAACAACGCATAGGAGATTAGCATGAGTGGATTAATTGGAGGAGCAGGAAGTAAGTCAGGTGTTATAAAAAGACCATCTTCTTTTCAGGCAAGGGGTGAAGCTGGTTGGGCGGCCATTTCTCAGTATGATATTGTTCCATTTGATGATGTTAGTACTGGTGATTGTTTTGATGTAGGTGGAGATTATAACACAACTGATAAAAAATACACTGCACCTTTTGCTGGCAGATACTGGTTTTTCTTTAATTGTTATACTGCACAGAACGATACAAATAATGGATTTACGTTCAAGAAAAACGGAACTCTTGTCAATCTTAATGATTCAAGTTCTAACGAACTTTCATTCGGCCCTGAAGGCGATTCAGGAGATATAATTCAGCACGGTGGCGTTCCTATGACTTTAGCAGGAGGAGATTATATCCAAGTTTGTACTGCTCATGCTTCTGATTTTCATGGCTCTTATTCTGCTTGGGGCGGATTTTATATTATGGAGGCATAAATGAAAAACAATTTAATAAATTTTTTAGATTTAAAAGAATGGGAAAGTGAGCATTCTTCAGTATGGAGAGAAATACTTTCTCGTTGGGGAGAAGCTGATTATGCTGATGATACTAAAAGAGCCGCTCATAAAGAAACCTTAAAAGGTGAATGGGAAGCATATCAATATGGAAGAGATAGACAAAAATCTTATCCAGAAATTGGTGATCAATTAGATGCTTTATACAAAGCAGGGGTATTCCCAGAAGATATGGAAGCAGAAATAAAAAAAGTAAAAGATGACAATCCAAAACCAACGGAGTAACACATGACACGAGCAAGAGATATAGCAAGTGGAGCAGATTTTTCAACTGGCATGGATGCTGGTGAAGTATTACCACACATAATCCCCGGTGTGCTGTATCCTGCGGTTGCTGACAAAATGGTTGATGGCACTACTTCATTATCTGCAAGTACAACTGGCCCAAATAGTTCTACTGTTACTTCAAGTAAATATGGAACAGTGCAGTCAGACGGAAGGATGTACTACTACACAGACATCAAGGGTAGCAAGCCGATTAAAGACCCACGGATAGGTGCTCATTTTGGTAGTCAGAGACATAAGTTTAAGTCATTGCAATTACTTGAACAAGAGACTGCAACACATGGATCAAATGTTTATTCAATAGATGGTAGAGAGTGGGTTAGGGCTTGTGGTGACAAATGGGTTATGTTGAATAATGCACATGGGAATTTTTTAGAAAATTCAACATCCTCAATGGCAGACGATAATCATTTTATTGAGATTGTTGGTTATTTTAATGATGCAAATGTACTACATTGGCCTTCTGGAACTAATAATGATCAATTTGGTATTGCTATAAATGGTGGCACAAGACAAAACAATGATTTAGCTGTTGGTGTAGCTTCACCTCTATCAAGTAGGTTTGTTGACTCTGCATCAGTTGTAAATGTTACATTTAATGCAACTCCAACATTGGGTATCAATACTTTGCGAATTAGTAACACAAATGGTGCTTACTACTCAAACTATGGAGTAGAACTAATAGCCCAAGACACCTCTTCAACTGCAAACAAATCCAAAATCCAGATACCCTCACAGAATGTAGTCAGCTACGGAAAGAAGTTTACTGTAAGTGGTACACCACATTATGATCCTTTTAATGGGTTCACCAATGAAACAGATAACCATAATACATATATTGATTATGCTACTTCATTAGGAACAGATGGATGGAAAAATGGTTCTAATTACTACAGACCCTACAATGGTGGAAGAGTAGTTAAATGGGTTGCTAGTGATGGAACAATCAAGACATCAGTAAACATGATGCCACCTAATGCCCAGAATATTGCTGGTACTGCAATATCTGCAAAAGCTAATGCATCTGTTGCAAACAATACTTATTTACCTACATTTTCAGGAGCAATAGACCATTCACTCTCTGAGGTTGCCAAGACTTTCCATTGGAGAGAGTTTGGTAATGGTGCGGTAAATGGAGGAACAGAAAGAGCATATTGGGCAGATGCAAGTATGCTTTCTGGAGCTGCCGATGATATTGCATACGTTATGGATGATGGTCTTACTTCATTAGGGGCAGACGATTATTATCTTAATAATGCTTATGGTCTTATTAGAAATGCTACTGGCAAAGATGCTTTTATTACTTTTATAGGTACTGGTATAGCTATAGATGGTCATGATGGCACAAACGATACTGCTCCGAAAACTGTAGTTCAAAATCTTCCGTATGGAACTCATATTTTTAAAATAGAAGTAAACGATTCAAGCACTTCTACAGGAAAATGGTATGTAGACGGGGTTGAGGTAAAAGATTGGGATGCTTCAACTGGTAATAATATTTACGAACAAGGGCCAAGAGCAGATATATCCTTCCACCAACCCAAGAAACCACCAATACCAGAGGATGCAGTAGTGCTGGCAGACTATATGCTAATGGCAGATTTTGTAAAACAAACGGCAAAATCTAATGGTACAGAAATTAGCAAAGGAGTCAGAGCTTTATCTGCAACAAGGGATGTTTTTTATGATTCATCTGCAGCTTTTAATGCTACTCCGGCAGTAGAAGTTTGGGTGGCTCCTCCATTTGGTTTTAATGGTGTTCGTGCTGGCACTGCTACTATGACTGCAAAATTGCACTTTTTTGGAACAGATGTTGTTGCAGGAATAGCAAATTCAGAACAATCTCATACTGTAACATTCCCCGGTACTACTGCAAATACTAAAACTGCTATTGGGGCAGGAGCGAATGCGGGAGGTGATACTGGTGATCTTTACACTCTAGCTGATTCTGCAACACTAGGTAATAATGAGGTAATTTCAACTATTCTTAATGGTGGATATAATTTTACTCAATATCATTTAGCCTCCCCAATCCACACAAGTTTCCACTATCAGACCTTTGAAACACCTTACCTACATGAGTTGGTAGGTGGTGACAGGAATATGGAACAGACTAACTTAGTTGTTACACCAGACGGTAAGACTTGGGATGAGGTTACGAGGGATACGAGTTATATTGGGCCAAGAGTTGAAATGCATTGTGCAAGAGAAGGAGGTCATGTAACTGCTGGCAATATATGGTTCGGTGATTATTGGAGAGGACTTGAGGATGGAAAAGACCATTATAATAAAGGAATTGCGATAGCATACGATAGAATTATTATTCTTGAGGATGGTTACTATGAAGTTTCATATCAAAATTATTTTCATGGGGATAGTGGAGTTGTAACTATTCTAAAAAACAATACTACTGGTGGTCAAGATAATGGTAGGTTGATGAGGAGAACGTCTTCTGATGATACTGTGCATGGCATGAGAAGGTGGCATTGTAAAAGAGGAGATTACATTACTGTAAGAGTTGATTATGGTACTGGTAATGTTGCTGATGGAAGTAGTGTTGGTTATAACGAATTTAGAATTATAAAAATAGGTTAAATATGTTTATATCACACAAAAGCAACGTACTCCAGCAAGTTCACGAACAAGAGTGGCAATGCAGGAGAAAAACTAAAGGGTTAGACAAACCTGAGTATTGGGCTTGGCTTGCTACAATCACTTCTGGTGATCGACATCCTGTAGTGGACTACTCAGGTGAAACTGGTTACACGATAGTTGAATGCACAGATGAAGATGTGTCTGCAAGACTTGTTCAGTTAAGTGATTACCAAGCAGAAGGAGTCTACAACATCAAATGGTCAGATAAGAAAACTAAAGTAACTGTTAATGATATTGAGATTGAAACTCATTTTACTGGAGATGACACTGCAAAGGATGCAAGGCTACTGGCAGATAAGTGGGATAATGTAAGGAGAGAGAGGAATAGAAAACTAGCAGAGACAGATTATCTTGCACTCTCAGACAACACACTTTCAAGTGATATGGAAACCTACAGACAGGAGTTAAGAGATGTACCAACTCAGAGTGATCCTGATGATATTACATGGCCTACTAAACCAGAATGATTGAGTTGTTCTTATGGAAATGGGGGTTATATATATTAATCATATACGGCTTCATAGCAAATGCGTGTGCTACTCCGCAGAATATAGGTTACTGGGAGGCAGATAAACCTTGGAAGGGAACTATACAGGCAAACAAATTTAATAAAAGTCCTTATTGGGAATGCATAAAAAATTGTGATGAATGAGCAAAAAAGTTCACAGATCATTATTAGGAGGTGGTGGTGATCCAGTCGAGAATAGAAAACTTCTTAATTTCTGGGCACGTTATACGATTGCGGTTGCAAACGCAGTTACGTTCTTGGTCTTATTATGGCTACTGTTTTATGCAGAGGTTAAGGAAACTTCACGTGATCTTGTCAATATATTGGTCGGCACATATGTTGCCGTACTTGTTAAAATTACCGATTATTTCTTTCGTGAGAAAAGGGATGCAGAACATGAAGAATCTAATGGGGAAAAATAATGCCAAATAATGGGAATGGAAGTGCATTAACTGCTGCTACAGATCATGCTTTAGTAAAAACTTTTACACCTTTAGTTGTAGCAGGATTATTGGGAATCGTAGGATGGCTCTTTAGTACTGTATTAGATTTGGAAGAAACAGTTTCTCAGCATTCAATACACTTAGAACATTTACATGAGGCTGAAAATACATTTTCATATCAGATGAAAGAGCTAAAAGAAATTGTCACAAACATCCGTATTCAAGTAGGAAAAATAACAGCACACTAAATATGGGACAACCTATGAGCGTTAACAATATCCTTCTTGTAGTTGGCAGTTTAGTTATTGCCAGCATTTCATGGTTACTGGTAACAGTCTCAGAGTTAAGTGGGGATGTTAAGGTAATCAAGTTTCAGGTTAATCAGAACTCTGAAAAACTTAATTCACTTACAGGAGATAATTAGATGGTAGGTCTATTAGCCCCTTTAATTGGGGGTACAGTAAAAACAATGTGTATGTCGATGCTTAGCGAGAAGCTTCTACAGCAGGTAATTTTAATACTCTTAAGAAGGCTTGTTGAATCTACTGAAAATGAAGTTGACGACAAGATATTACAAGCCTATGAAAAGAGTATCAATGGTTAATAGCTCCCGAAAGGTTCTATTATTACTCGTAGGCATTTTGGTAAAATTATCATTGCAGGGATAGCTATGCACATTACACAGAACTTTACGACAGACGAGATGGCTTGCACTTGTTGTGGTAAAGCTGACATGGATGAAGAATTTATGAAGACCTTACAATCTATTAGGGATGAAATGCAACGTCCATTAAAGGTAACATCTGGATACAGATGTGAAAAACACAATGCAAGGGTATCAAGCACTGGAAAGAATGGGCCTCATACATATGCAAAGGCAGCAGATATATTAATCTCTGGTGCAGATGCAATGAGACTTTTTGCAGTCGCACAAAAACACGGAGTTAGTGGTGTAGGAATGAGCCAGAAAGGTACTCATTCTAAAAGGTTTGTTCACCTTGATATACTATCTCCAGACGAAGGGCCAAGACCTACAGTATGGACATATTAAAATGGGCATTACGCTTGAATTGGATTGTGGCCTTGTTGTTGACTTTGAGCCTGACTTCGAGTTGCCAACAAACCACTCAGATAAAACCAAAGTACAATGGCAATTTCGAGACAATAGAAATACGGAGTCTTTGGCAAGTGTGCTCAGTGAGCTGGAGGCACAAACATCCATACATGACGCAGATATTAGTTTGGCAAATTTGCGATTGTTATACGGATACAATACGTGAGAAGCTTACACCTGAAGAAGTTCAGAGGGAAGAAATAATAAAAGAAATTAACCTTACAAAACTATTAGCAGATAAATGCAATCCAAAGGTATTCCCTCAGAATCCTACGTGAGACAATATATAAATAATAAAGGGGTTGTGATAGATGCCAAGGAATGTACTTAGACAGTTTACTGGTGGGATATCTAATGAGATTGATCCCCAGAATTTACGTGATGACCAAGGAGAAGAAGCTCTTGATATAAACTTAAAGGGCTTTGCCCTTGAACCCGGTGACGGGCTTGAAGAGCTGACTGATGCTGGTCATTACCACTACCGAGGTGAGTGGATACGTGACTCAGAAGCGGTGTCTTTTGAGGAGTCTGGTATTGGTGTTGTTAAAACATACAATAATAAAAGACCAAAGTTTGAAGAAATAATTAATGATGAAGAAAACGTATCTAGGAATCTTGGGCCTTCACTACCTCCTCAGTCTATTATTACAGGTTCTGTTGTCTCAGAAGGCTCTAGGGGACTAAGACCTGCAGAAGGATCACACCTACTAAAGCTAGATTCAGATAAGTTTGGTGCAGTAGATACAGGTACAGCATCAAACACCCCTCCTTATAGTGATGCCCCATCCTTAGAAGAACACAGGGCAGATTCTAACACTGATGATAAAAAGATTTACTACTATAGTGGTCAGCCTTACTGGATAGATGATAGTACATCTGACTGGAAGGTTGTTACTCGTCAGCCAGATGGTTCTGGGGGATGGACTACTAACTTAATACAGTCTGGAAACCTCACTAAACATAGTAATGGTTTTCTTTTTAAGGAAAACTATTTCATTTGCTGGGATGCTCAGTTTATAGAAACTGTTGCCCTTAGTAGTTCCTCAATGACTGTAAATACGTTTGATACACTTGATGCATCACAAGGTGGAGATGCAGGAAGCCCCTTCAACAAAACCACAGGTGCAACAGGTACTTCAATTACCAGCCTTGATGTATGTAATGGAGTTATAACATTTGCTCAGGAAATACAAACCTCAGACACAGCTCCAAGTGCATATACAGATAGTGCTAACGAAAGATGGATACTCCCATTAGCATATGATTCTATATTATTCTTACTTAGAGATGGGAATAAAAGTGAAGGAGATGGAAGTGGTGCATATAATGCTGGTTCTGATGAGGTAGAGATATATGCAAAGTCTGGCAGTAATCCTCCAGCCAAGGTAAGTGGTGGATATGCAAGCTGGCAAACTCCTAGATGGTGGGCAAAGGGGCAATTTGATAATGGTTATGGAGTAGGTACTCATCAGTATGATAGGAATGTTGAAGTAGGAATAAAATGGTGTGCAGTTATTCATAAGGCTAATGAGTGGGCAATGGTTAAATATGTTGGAACTAATAAGCCTGATATATTTATGTTTGGTAAGAAGGGAGTTAGTCCAAAAGATTCTGACATAAAGAATATTTCTGTAACAGGAGATATGAATGTTACAAAATCTGTATCCACTTTGACATCTGGAGATATCCCCGGACTTGTCAGTAATTCATATCCCAGAAGAAATTACTATACTGTAGAGCCTACAATTACATTGTCTATTCCTAAGTATGGAGTAACAAGAAAGTATGTTAATAACACCTTACCTAAAGGTACTGTAGGAACATGGACTCATGAACTATATCATAGGTGGAATAAAACACATGATTACAGAATTTTAAATCAAAGAAAATTCTATAGCTACCATTTCTCTACTTATACTGGTAAGAAAAATATCACGTTTGGAAGATGGGATTGGTATCATGGTGTGTATCCTTTCTATGACGATATGACCATAGATAAGAAGAGAACTTGGACTATGGAACATAATGAGGGAAGTGCTCATCCTGACCAAGAATTAAGAGTATCAAATAAAAGATTAAAACAAAATAGCACTTCTAATACTATTGGGTCAACTGGATATTCTAATACAGTTGTACCTACTATACAAAGGCTGTGTAGTTATAGTCCGGGTGGTTCATTGACATTACAAACTAACTTTCCTAAGTCAAGGTTGTGGACGAAGGCAGTAATAAATGCCAGTGAAAAGAGCATAGCATTTGCTGAAGCATCAGATAAAGCATTTACAGTTGGAGATTTTATTAAAGTTCAGGCAAGGGCATCACATCTTCATAGGACATTATCATGGAATCAGTCTTTTAGAAGGTGGGGTGATGGCATACAGATAAAACCACAGGGTGGCAGAAAGTATGCTTCTCAAGGGGTGTCTACAAATCTTAGTGAGGATTATTTTCTTGCAAAGATTACAAGAATAGATAATTCAGCAACAAAGATATACTTCGATAGGGTTGATGATAGACCTATTGCAGATGAAAGTTGTTATCCAATAATTAATTCAATTGATCCATTTGCAGATGAGACAACCCTTCTGTATGTACACCCAGATTATGCTCATAGAGGAGGTAAACTTGATGGGCCTCAGAGGGAAGTAATACAAACTGATTTATTTGGACATGTATTAACAGCGAATCGTCCAGCAGAAGATCCTGATAATCAAATAATAGAAGTAAGGCCTAACTCAGGTGCAGTAACAACCAATTCTGATTTTAAACATAGCATTAAATGGAAGGATCAGGATATAAGGGCTGTTACCACAACGTCAGGTGCACAGCCAAGGATATTGTATAAAAAGTCTGGTAAGTTATATTCTCAAAATGGAAGTGACAGTGATGTAGCACCATCCTCCAGCGTGTTTAGTAATGCTGGAGTTTATCACTTAACATCTGATTATCTATCTGTTGTAGATAAAGATAATATTACTGTATATGATCCATTTTATAATGTTAAATATGTTAAGGCTAAGCCAGAACTTGCAACAGGTTTAGGATTGACAGGGTTAGTTGAGGATGTACTCCATGTAATAGCAAGCAGTGTTGTGTTTGTGTTCGTGAAGATTAGGCCAAAGGCAGAAGCACAACCCAAATGGAGACTTGTTAAAACAGGAACCACTAAATCAGAAACCTCTATACTTTCCTATGATTTTAATAAACCCCTTCATTTTGATGGCCTTAAGGCATGGGGTATATACAGAGGTGCAGATACAGAGAAGTACGATATACATACATCAGTTCCATTCTTTGAATCTGATCTTAAGAATTCATGGGTCAACCACTCATCTAGTAGTAATAATGTATCAGCATGGGGTCAGGTTATAAAAACTAGGGAAGCTGTAACAGATGATGGTGGAACTCCAAGGTTTTTGTCAGTTGAATGGAAGTTCGATTCTGGAGTTTATAATAGTACTGGAGATCCTACGATAGGATTAAACCATGAGTCTAATAAAATGCTTGGGAACCAGAATGATTTTACATGGTACATACTAGACGCTCCTACTACACTTCAGTCTGGAGGAGTAGGTACACAGATTACAGATCCTAAGCTTGAGATTAAATTCAAGAGTAAAGTGTATCGTGATATAGTATTCTTTAAAACTGCTGAAACAGTAGTCCCATCAACTGGGCAAACAGGTGCAAATAATAGAATATCATTTACTAACTATCAAGATTCTGGTCAAAACTTTTATGTATTAAATGATAGTGCAATAAA
>CEUS01005716.1_pt1 | contig 17451 bp, 16 predicted proteins | sample 427031 | NCBI WGS metagenome assembly CEUS01 (sample SAMEA2622837, study PRJEB7988) | marine metagenome | biome: marine biome (ENVO:00000447); feature: marine epipelagic mixed layer (ENVO:xxxxxxxxx); material: "saline water (ENVO:00002010), including plankton (ENVO:xxxxxxxx)" | depth 140 m | reverse complement strand
ACTCACGGCCCGTCCCCCCTGCCCCGCTCCTGGTTGAGCCGGGTCTGGAAGGTGCGCTCGTCGGCCATCGAGGCGGCGAGGCCCGGGCGCAGCAGGTTGCCGACAACCTGTCGGGCCATCGCCACGGCCCGGGGATCGGCGGCGGCGGCCTGTTCGGCCATCCCGTACACGGTGGCGTCGAGTTCGTCATTGGGGACCATCCGGGACACGATCCCGTACCGGAGTGCCTCCTCGGCGTCCAGCCGACGGCCGGTGAGGACCATGTCGCTCACGAGGCCGTGGCCGGCGAGCTGGGCCAGGACGCCCATGCCGCCGGTGTCGGGAATCACGCCGTGGCCGAGCTCCGGGAACATGAAGCGGGCGTCCTCGGCGGCGACCCGCACGTCGCAGAGCAGCGCCCGCTGGAACGACCCGCCGATGGCCCAGCCCTGGATGGCGACGAACACCGGGACGTCGAGGTCCCAGACCTGCTGGATGCCGTCATGGCCCCGCCGCATCAGGGCAGCGTGCTCCTCCTCGGTGTAGGGCACGCCGATGGCCGAGACGTCCCGGCCCGATGACCACGAGCGGCCCTCAGCACGCCAGACCACCGCCCGGACGTCGGGGTTGACGCGCAACTCGCCGAGGATCTCGAAGAGGCGGGCGTCCATGGCGTCGTCGAAGGCGTTGTGCTTGGCGACGTTGTCGTTGGTGATCGTGGCGATCGGTCCGTCGACCTCCAGGCGCACACGGGTCTCGCTGCCCCCGACCTCCTGCGCTGCTCCCATGCGCCGGACACTAGGCGGGCGGCGTGGTACCCGAACCGCCCGGCAACTTGACACGACGATAATCACCATTATTATGCGCACGTGGCCGACACTGCCCCAGTTCCTCCGCACGCCCCCCACCACTGGGACCAGCGCGACGATGTGACCGAGCGGCTCCTGCACGCCGCTGCCGAGGTCTTCGCCCAACAGGGCTACGAGCGGGCCGGCGTAGCCGAGATCGCCCGACGGGCCGGCGTCACCACCGGCGCCATCTACACCCGCTACCGCGGCAAGGCCGAACTCCTCCTCGACGCCGTCGACCACCACGTCCCCGACCAGATCGAGCGCCTGCTGCGCGCCGACCACGCCGGAGAGAGCCCCACCGAGGTCCTGGCCTCGCTGGGCGCCCACCTGCTTGACGACCTCCCCACCGGCCACGGCCTCTTCCTCGAGGCCATCGTCGCCGGGCGCCGCGACCCCGAGCTGGCCGCCGCCATCCGCCGCCGCGTCGAGGACGAGGACGCCCGCCTCGCCAAGCTCGTCGACGAGGCCGTCGCCGACGGGCTCATCGACGCCGACCTCGACCGCCTCGCCACCGTCCGGCTGGCGCACGCCATCGGCTTCGGCATGACCCTCACCCGGGCCATGGGCCTCGACCTGCCCGACACCGCCTCGTGGACCACCATCATCGGACGCGTCCTCGACGCCGTGGCCGCGTCCGCACCCACCCCGAGCCACCCGATCACCGAATCCTCGACCGACCACGAACCAGGAGCCACCCCGTGACCGCCACCGAGCCCCGCCCCGACTACGCCAACGACCTGGTCGAGTACGCAAACGACCCCGACCGGATCGCCGAATTCTCCGTCTGGAACGACGACGTCACCTCGCTGATCCACGCCGTCGAGGACAACGCCGACGCCATCTACACCTGGCGCTACGACAAGGGCGAGCGGGCCAGCCTCGACAAGCTCTACGAGAAGGCCAAGACCTCCCAGTGGAACGGCCAGACCGACCTCGACTGGTCGATCGAGGTCGATCCCTATCAGGTGCTGGCGCCGGCCAATCCCGCCGAGGTCGAGTACTTCGCCGAGAACCCCGAGTCGCCGCTCCACAAGTTCAACGAGGACGAGTGGGCGGAACTGGGCGTGGAATCCATGAACTGGAGCCTCTCACAGTTCATGCACGGCGAGCAGGGGGCCCTGCTCTGCACCGCCAAGATCGTGGAGACGGTGCCGTGGATCGACGCCAAGTACTACGCCGCCACCCAGGTGGTCGACGAGGCCCGCCACGTCGAGGTCTTCGCCCAGTACCTCGACCAGAAGTTGGACGGCATCAAGTACCCGTGCAACTCGCACCTCGGCCTGCTGCTCGACGACATCCTCGAGGACAGCCGCTGGGACATGACCTACCTGGGCATGCAGATCATGGTCGAGGGCCTGGCCCTGGCCGCCTTCAGCTTCATGCACCAGACCACCGAGGAGCCGCTCCTCAAGAAGCTGCTTCGCTACGTCATGAGCGACGAGGCCCGCCACGTGGCCTTCGGCGTGCTCTCCCTCCAGGAGGTGTACCAGGGGCTCAGCGCCGCCGAGCTGCGCGAGCGCCAGGAGTTCGCCTTCGAAGCGGCACTCCGCATGCGCGACCGCTTCCTGCGCCAGGAGGTCTGGGAGCGCATGGGCGTCGACGTGAAGGACATGGTGAAGTTCACCCTGGCCATGCCCGACGAGCTACGGGTCTTCCAGCGGCTGCTGTTCTCCAAGATCGTGCCCAACTGCAAGAAGTTGGGCCTGCTCGACGCCGGCGACGGCTGGCTGCGGGACCGCTTCACCGAGATCGGCGTCATCGAGTTCGAGGACTGGGTCGACACCGGCCTGGAGTACGAGGACCTCGACGAAGTCGCCAAGGACCGCGAGGCTGCGCTGGCGTAGCCGCTTGGGCGACGACAGCCTCCCGCTGCTCGACGCTATTCCTCGCCGTTCGCCTGCAGGTGGTGGCGAATCACCTCGTCGATCACGAACCGCAGGAACTTCTCCGAGAACACCGGATCCAGGCCCGCCTCGTCGGCGAGGCGCCGCAACCGTTCGACCTGCACCGCCTCACGGTCGGGATCGGCCGGCGGCAGGCCTGCGGCGGCCTTGTAGGCACCCACCCTCCGGGTGACCTTGAAGCGCTCGGCCAGCAGGTGGACGAGCGCGGCGTCGATGTTGTCGATGCTCGACCGGAACTCGTCGAGTTCGGGATCGGAGACCGGTCGCCCGGTGCCGTCTGCTTCGCTCATGCCTGGCGTCGCCCTAGCTTCGGTGGATTCCGGCAAGGCTAGGCGGCGACGCTCCCCGATGGCACGACCGATTCTGGCGGACGACTCGGTCCAGCCTGAGGGTCCCCCCCGTACTACGGTCCGCACACCCGGCGCTACGGCCGCGCCACCTGCACCCGACGAACTCTCGAGGACGCCTCCATGGAGATCCCACTCACCGTCGCCGACCACCTGCAGCGCTCCGAACTCGTCTACGGAGACCGCATCGCCATCGTCGACGAGCCCGACCAGGTGGCCGCTCCCCTGCCCGACCTCACCTACGGGCGCATGGCCGAGCTGGCCCGGGCCATGGCCGCCGGCCTGGACGGACTCGGCCTCGACCTCGGTGCCCGCGTGGCGATCGTCTCCCAGAACGCCGCCCGCATGCTCGTCTTCCTGTTCGGCACCAGTGCCTTCGGCCGCATCGGCGTCCCCATCAACTTCCGGCTCAACGCCGAGGAGGTGCAGTACATCGTCGAACACTCGGGCGCCGAGGTGCTCCTCATGGACCCCGAGCTCGTCGACACCCTCGGCGACGTGAAGGTGGGTCGGCGCCTGCTGACCGGCGAGGAGTCCGACAGCCTCTTCGTGGAGGGCGTCGAACCGCGCCCCTGGACACCCGACGAGCGGGCCACCGCCACGATCAACTACACGAGCGGCACCACAGCCCGCCCCAAGGGCGTCGAGATGACGCATCGCAACCTGTGGCTCAACGCCGCCGTGTTCGGCTGGCAGACCCTCGTCAGCGACCGCGACGTCTACCTCCACACCCTGCCCATGTTCCACTGCAACGGCTGGGGCATGCCCTACGTCGTGACCGCCATGGGCGGCAGGCACATCGTGCTGCGCAAGGTCGACGGGCCCGAGATCCTGCGCCGCGTCGAGGAGCACGGCGTGACCCTGATGTGCGGCGCACCGGCCGTGGTGGCCGCGGTGCTCGACGCCGCTGCCGAGTGGGACGGGCCGATACCCGGCGCCGGACGGGTCCGCATCGTCGTCGCCGGGGCGCCGCCGCCCACCCGCACCATCGAGCGCGTCGAGACCGAGCTGGGTTGGGAGTTCATCCAGATCTACGGCCTCACCGAGACCGCCCCCCTGTTGACCATGAACCGGTGCCGCGCCGAGTGGGACGACCTCGACCCCGGCGAACGGGCCGTGCGCCTGTCGAGGGCCGGCGCCCCTGCCCTCGGGGTCACGCTCACGACCTCCCCGGAGGGCGAGTTGCTGGCGCGCACCAACCACGTGCTCAAGAGCTACTGGGACCAGCCCGAGGCGACCGCCGAGGCCCTGGCCGACGACTGGTTCCACACCGGGGACGGCGCCGCCATCGACGACGAGAACTACGCCGCCATCCTCGACCGCAAGAAGGACGTGATCATCTCCGGTGGGGAGAACGTGTCCTCCATCGAGGTCGAGGACACGCTCTTCTCGCACGCCGCCGTCGCCGAGGTGGCCGTGATCGGGGTGCCCGACGAGAAGTGGGGCGAGACCGTCAAGGCCCTCGTCGTGCTGGCCGAGGACGCCGACGGCGTCGACGAGCAGTCCCTGATCGACCACTGCCGCGAGCGGCTGGCCCACTTCAAGTGCCCGACCTCGGTGGAGTTCCGCGACGAGCTGGCCCGCACCGCCACGGGCAAGCTCCAGAAGTTCAAACTGCGCGCGCCCTACTGGGAGGGCATGGAGAAGCAGGTGAACTGATTTTCCCTCCGGGCACCGGGACGGACGCCACCATGACGCATCGGCGAGCAATGTGGGCCGTGAAGGGTGCCCTCGCCGCCTGCCTCCTGGCCGGACTCCTCTTCCCGGGCATCCCCGGCGTGGAGGGCAAGGGCTGGCCCGAGCGCTCGGTCGGCTATCCGGTCTCGGCGCTGATCGTGCCGCTGGTGTGGCACCTGCGAGGCCGGCGCGTCGACTACCCGCACCTCGCCGACGCCTTGTTCGTCACGCCGTTCGTGCTGGACCTGCTCGGCAACCTGGTGAACCTGTTCGACACCGTCGACCAGTTCGACGACATCCTGCACTTCGCCAACTGGTCGTTCCTCGTTGCCGCCTTCGTGCTGTTCCTCCACCCCTACGTCCTCGCCCGCTGGAACCTCGTGTTGCTGGGCTCGGGCCTCGGAGCGATCGCCATCGTGGCCTGGGAGGCCGTCGAGTGGGTGATCCAGGAGATGGGCACCACCGGCCTCCAGCTCACCTACGACGACACGATCGGCGACCTGGTGCTCTCCACCTCGGGCGGGGTGCTCGGTGCCGTCCTGACCGTCCGGGCCCTGACCCGGCGAGAGGCCCAGGGTGCTGGGACCCCGCCCGGCGGGACCCCCGGCAGGACATAGATCATGCAGGGAATGCATGAGTCCCGGCCGCTCGTGTTGCTTGCGTGACGCTCGAAACCTAGCGTGGATTCGCCGCCCGACGACGGACGGCTCCCCCTGTGTGGACACCCGCCGGGGGGCGTATCAACCCGGAGGGGGTTCACGAATGAAAAGCAAGCTCCTGAAGCTTCTCGCTGTGTTCCTGTCCATCGGTGTCGTGGCCGCAGCGTGTGGCAGCGACGACGACGGCGGGACAACCACAACCACGACGGCCGAGGCCACCACCACGGTCGCCGAGACAACGACCACCGAGGTCGAGGTCGTCGCCGACGGCAGTCTCCTGGACGTCGTCAAGGACCGCGGCACCCTGAATTGCGGTGTCAGTGGCTCTGCCGTGGCATTCTCTGAGACTCAGGCCGACGGCTCGGTCACCGGCATCGACGCCGACTTCTGCCGTGCGGTTGCCGCCGCGGTGATCGGCGATGCCGATGCCGTGAACTTCGTGGCCTTGACCGCTTCGGAGCGCTTCACGGCCGTGCAGACCGGTGACGTCGACGTCCTCATGCGAAACACCACCTGGACCCAGAGCCGCGACAGTTCGGTGGGCATGGACTTCGGTCCGACCACCTACTACGACGGCCAGCAGTTGATGGCTCGGGTGGGCGACGGATTCTCGGCTTCCAGCACCGTCGCGGACATCGACGGCGCCGTGGTGTGCACCAACGTGGGTACTACCACTGAGAAGAACATCGCCGAGGCCGCCCTGCTGGCTGGCGCCGACATCACGCTGCTCGGTTTCGAGACCAGCGACGAGGTCTACGAGACGTTTATCGCCGGTGGCTGTGACATCACCACCACCGACGGTTCGGCGCTCGTCGGCCGCAAGGTCAAGCAGCAGCCTGCCGACCAGGAGTGGGTGATCTTCCCGTCCACCCCGATCTCCAAGGAGCCGCTCGGCCCGACATACGGCCAGAACGACTCGGCGTGGGCCGATGCGGTCAACTGGACCGTGTACGCCATGATCATCATGGACGAGTACGGCATCACCTCGGCCAACGTGGACGCCAAGTGCGCCGCGGCCGAAGCCGAGGTTGGACGCCTCTGCGGTGGCGAAGGCGAGTTGCAGACCGGAATGGGACTGCCCGCCGATGCCTTCCACCAGGTGATCAGGCAGGTCGGGAGTTACGGCGAGGTCTACGACCGCAACCTGAACCCGGTTGGCCTGTACCGCGAGGGAAGCGCCAACGCCGGCTGGCTCGACGGGGGCCTGATCTACGCCCCGCCGGCCCGCTAGATAGACCAGACTGGCAATCTTGAGGATCCCAGGGGTCGGGAGCGACAGCTCTCGGCCCCCGGGATCCTTCGCGTCGCCACCCCCGCCCAACGCGGGTACTGTCGGCCCCCGTGCACGCCATCGGGCGCGCCCTCCCTGATCCCCTCGCACTCCAGTTGAGCCAACGGCGATGACGACGGCCCCCACCACCCGAGAGCGGGTATCACAGCGGGTACCGCTTTGGCGCGACGTCATCGTCCTCAAGTGGGTGACCCAGGTCGCTCTCCTGCTCGTGGTGCTCGGCACCATGTGGTTCCTGGCAAGTCAGGCCGGGGACAACCTTCGGGCCCGGAACATCAACACCGAGTTCGACTTCCTCGAGCGCCCCGTAGACATCCAGATAAGCGAGGGAATCGACACCCACCCGGATACGGGTGGCCGGGCCCTCTGGGCTGCCATGGTCAACACCCTGCGCCTGTCCATCTCGGGGATCTTCTTCGCCAGCATCCTCGGAGTGGTCGTCGGCCTGGCCCGCTTGTCCGACAACTGGATAGTCCGCCGCATTGCCACCGGCTGGGTCGAGGTGCTGAGGAACGTCCCACTGCTGGTGCAGATGGTCCTCATCTACTCCGCCCTCACGGCGTTGCCGCGGGTAGGGCTCGACACCGGTCCTGTCAACGGTTGGCTCCACATCTCGAACAAGGGCATCTCGATGCCGCGGGTCTTCATCGCCGATGGCTTCTACCAGTGGGCCGTTGTCGTCCTGGTCGGCGTGTTGGTTGCGCACTTCGTCCGCCGTCATCGTCAGGCGGTCCAGGACGAGACCGGAGCCCACACGTCACCGACCCTGTGGGCACTCGGAACCGTCGCAGTCTTCGGATTGATCGGCCTGTTCATCCACCCCATTTTCTCCTGGCTCGGTCCCGTTTTCGACGGTGTTGCCGACCTGCTCGGCTCGCTCCCGAATGCCGTCCCACAGGTGCTGCTCGCCGCCATCGTGGTCGGCCTCGCCGCGATCTGGATCCACCGCTTCATCTCCAGCCGCCGCAGCGCCCTCGGGCACCTTTCGATCTCCGACGACGACTGTTTCCGGATCGCCTTCACCGCAGTGGCCTCACTGGCTGTCGTGGCGTTGATCGCCCGCTGGACTGGCTTCTCGGCGTGGACGCTCAACAGTGGCCAGGACCTGTTCGCAGTCATGGCCGACAAGTTCGACGTCGACGGTGCGGCTCGACCGTTCGACGCCATGCGCCCCGACATCATCCAGAAGGGCAGGTTCCCGAACTACGGCACCAACGGTCTGAGCATGTCGCTCGGCTTCGCGTCGGTTTTCTTCGCCGTCGTGTTCTACACGTCCGCCTTCATCGGTGAGAACGTCCGGGGAGGCATCCTGGCCGTCCCCAAGGGCCAGACCGAGGCGGCCAAGGCCGTCGGTCTCGGCCGAGGGCAGATCATCCGCCACGTGGTGCTCCCCCAGGCGCTTCGGGTCATCCTGCCGCCGACGGGCAATCAGTATCTGAACCTGACCAAGAACACGTCCCTGGCCGTCGCCGTCGGCATGAGTGACATGGTTCAGGTCGGGACCACCGTGTTCAACCAGACCGGGATGACCCTGCCCGTGGTCGCCATCTGGATGCTGTTCTACCTGAGCTGCTCACTGACGATCTCGGTGATCGTCAACTGGTTCAACGTCAGAATGCGACTGGTGGAACGCTGATGTCAGAACTGTCGAGTGCTGCCGCCGCGGCAAACGTCTCCGGCGCCGCGCCGCCGGAGGCTCCCAAGTTGCCGCCGCGTCAATGGGCGAAAGAGAACCTCTTCTCGAGCCCCTTCAGTTCATTCCTGACCATCGCCACCTCGATGGTCCTGCTGGTCATCAGCCGTGCGCTCCTTGGGTTCATCTTCAACCCGATCCGTCAATGGAACAGCACGGCGACCAACATGCAGCTGTTCTTCACCCGGGCATACCCCGATGAGCAGTACGTCCGCGTCTGGTCCAGTCTCGCCGCCATCATCATCCTCACGTCCGTTTCGATGGCCGTCTGGCGGGCAGGATCGTCGATCCCCTTGTCGAGGCTGGGACGGAAGTTGCTGGCCGGAGCCGTCCTCCTCGTCCTCCTCGCCCTCCTCGCCCCATTCAGTGCCTCGGCCACCATCCAGTGGACGCTCGTTGCCGTTTGCGTAGCCGCGATCGGCGAGGGCATCCGCCGATCGGCCGGCAAGGGTGAGGACGAGCGGTCGGTCAGTTCCCTGACGGTGCTGGTGGTCACGCTGGCCGGCCTCGTGGCGTCGCTGTGGGTGGTCCCCTTTGGTCATCACACCTACATCCCGAGCCGTCAACCGAGGGTGCTGGCCGAGTCGGGCACGGTGGCCCTGACCACCAAGCTTCCCTGGACGATCATGTTGCTCATCGCCGTGGCGGCGTATCTGGTGGGCCGCGTGATCCGGGAACGCCTGCCGCTCAACCCGACCCGGGTCACCCTCCTGGTCTTGTGGCTCCTGGCGCCGCCGGTGCTGATCTACCTGGTGCTGAGGGACCCGTCGTTCGACATGGGCCACGTGGTCAGCACCGACCTGCCGATCTTCGCCGCCTACGCGGTGGGAGGGTCTCTCCTGCTCTCGTGGCTGACGCGTCCCTCGACCGGGGAGGCCGGCCGAATCGTCGCCGTGGTGATCCTGATAGCCGGCTTCTGCACCTTCCTGACTCCGATGCGGATGGTCGTGCGCCTCGACATGCTCCTGCTGGCCGTCTTCGCCCTGGCGGCTCCGACCTTCGCGGGTGGGCCACGGAATCGAAAGCGCTATGTCCTCGGCTGGCTAGGGGTCCTGGGCGTGATGTCGTGGCTCATCACCGCCATCAACACCCCGTCGACGGTCTCCGTTCCGGGTGGGTTCTTCATCGGTGGCTTCTCGATCACCCTCATGGTCGCCGTCCTCACGCTCGTGCTGTCCTTCCCCCTGGGGATCGCCCTCGCCCTGGCCCGTACCTCGACCATGCCCATCTTCCGACTGCTTGCCACCTGGTTCATCGAGTTCGTACGCGGCGTCCCCTTGATCACGATCCTGATCTTCTTCTCGATCATGGTGCCGCTCTTCCTGCCGCGGGGAATGCACCTCGGGGAGGTCGCTGCCGTGGTCATCGGCTACGTGCTGTTCTCAGCGGCCTATCTGGCTGAGAACGTCAGGGGTGGCCTGCAGTCGGTGACTCGGGGCCAACACGAGGCTGCCGAGGCCGTCGGCATGACGACTGCCCAGAAGACGCTGTTCATCGTGCTGCCCCAAGGCCTCCGGGTCGCCATCCCGCCGCTGGTCGGACACTGCATCGGCGTGTTCAAGGAGACGTCGCTCTTGGCCATCATCGGAGTGTTCGACGTCCTGTACATCGGCAGGATCGTGATTCCCGGCCAGACGGAGTTCATGGGCAGCACCAAGGAGAACCTGCTCTTCGTGTCCGTGATCTACTGGGTGTTCGCCTACCAGATGTCCAAGGCCAGCCAGCGCCTCGAAGAGCGCACGGGGCTGGGTGAGCGCTAGATGATTTCCCTGAATCCTGCGAGGTGTGAACCATGACCGATACGACACCGACCGAGCCGGACGGCGGCCAGACCCGGGATCTCTCCGCGGCACGGGACATGATCGTGTGCGAGAACGTGTCCAAGTGGTACGGCGACTTCCAGGCACTCGAACAGGTCTCGGCGACCATCAAGGAGCAGGAGGTGGTCGTCGTACTCGGGCCGTCCGGCTCGGGCAAGTCCACCTGGATCCGGTGCATCAACCACCTCGAGGTCCATCAGGAGGGACGCATCATCGTCGACGACGTCGAACTCACCAACGACCTGCGCAACATCGAGCAGGTCCGCTCCGAGGTCGGCATGGTGTTCCAGCAGTTCAACCTGTTCCCACACCTCACCGTGCGCGACAACGTCACCCTGGCCCCCATCTGGGTCCGCAAGAAGCCCCGCGCCGAGGCCGAGGCCGAAGCCACGGCGCTGCTCGAGCGAGTGGGCATCCCGGAGCAGGCCGACAAGTACCCCGGCCAGCTCTCCGGCGGCCAGCAGCAGCGAGTGGCAATCGCCCGGGCATTGGCGATGGAGCCCAAGATCATGCTGTTCGACGAGCCCACCTCCGCCCTCGACCCCGAGATGATCAAGGAGGTGCTGGACGTCATGAAGACCCTGGCGCTCTCCGGCATGACCATGATGGTCGTCACCCACGAGATGGGATTCGCCAAGGAGGTCGCCGACCGGATCATCTTCATGGAAGGCGGCCAGATCGTCGAGCAGGGCACGCCGCAGCACTTCTTCGAGAACCCCACCGAGGACCGCACCAAGCTCTTCCTGTCACAGATCCTGTAACAGGAGTCGAGGACAGCCCGCCACCGAGATGCACCTCGAGCCGCTCACCGGGGTGCTCGGTGCCCGAGCCACCGGCATCGACCTTCGAAGGCTGGCCGCCGACGGGGACGCTGCCGCTGCCGCCGACCTGCGTGCCGCCGTCTGCGAACACGAGGTTGTCGTCGTGCCCGGCCAGGGCCTCTCCCCTGCCGACCAGACGGCATTCAGCCACCTGCTGGGCCCCTACTCGCCGGTGCCGTTCGTACAGCCCGTCGAGGGCCACCCCGAGGTGATCCGAGTGGTCAAGGAGGCCGAGGAATCGGACGCCTTCAACTTCGGCGGGGTGTGGCACAGCGACTTCTCGTTCCTCCCGGCACCGCCGGCGCTCACGGTGCTCCACGCCATCGACGTCCCCGAGGTGGGTGGCGACACCGCCTGGTCCTCGATGACCGCCGCCCACGACGGCCTCGACGACGAGATGCGCGGACGGTTGGGGGAACTCACGGCGGTCCACTCGGCGAGCGCCTCCTACTCCCCCGCCCAGCAGTCGCTCCACGCCCAACTCTCCGGCATGGACATCCGCACCTCCGAGGACGCACTCGACGTCGAACGCCACCCACTGCTGTGCACCCACCCCGAGACCGGTCGCTGCAGCCTCTTCTTCAACGGCACCTACGTGCGCGGCCTCGAAGGGCCGGGGCTCGGGCCCGACGACGACCCCGAGGGCAGCGCCGAGCGTCGCCTGCTTCGCTGGTTGCACGACTGGACCACGCACGTCCGCTTCACCTGCCGCCACCGCTGGTCGAACGGCGACGTCGTGATCTGGGACAACCGATCGACCCAGCACGTGGCCATCAACGACTACGGCGGTCAGCGGCGCGAACTCACCCGCACCACCGTGGCGGGGACGAGGCCCGCGGCCTGACGCTGTTTCCCAGCGTCCTCCGGAACTCAGTCGTCGCGAAGGAGTTCGATGAGCGTCGACGTGTCGCTGCGGCCGTGGCCCTGGCGCTGTAGCCGAGCGTAGAACTGGTCGACCATGGCGGTCACCGGCAGCGTGGCGCCCAGCCGCTCCGCCTCGTCGAACACGATGCCGAAGTCCTTGCGCATCCAGTCGATGGCGAAGCCATGGTCGAACTTCCGGTCCAGCATCGTGCGCGACCGGTTGTCCATCTGCCACGAGCCCGAGGCCCCCTGACTGATGGCCTCGAGCATCCGCTCGCGGTCGAGGCCGGCCCGGCGCCCGAAGTCGAGCGCCTCCGACAGGCCCTGGATGAGCCCGCCGATGCAGACCTGGTTCACCATCTTGGTGAGCTGCCCGTGGCCGACCGGGCCCACGAGCACCGTCGCCTTGGCGTAGGCGTCGATCACCGGCTCCACGCCCGCGAACACCTCGGGATCACCGCCGCACATGACGCTGAGCTGCCCGTTCTCGGCGCCGGCCTGGCCGCCCGACACCGGGGCGTCCACGAAACCGACGCCCTGCGCCGTCCCGGCGTCCGCCAGTTCGCGCGCCAACTGTGCCGAGGCCGTGGTGTGATCGACCAGTGTCGAACCGGCGGCCATGCCAGCGAGGGCGCCATCGTCGCCGAGCACGACAGAACGCACGTCGTCGTCGTTGCCGACGCACACCATCACGGCGTCGGCCCCCGCTGCCGCCGCTGACGGCGTAGCCGCCAACGAACCGCCGTGCTCCGCCACCCACTGCTCCGCCCGGGCGGTGGTGCGGTTGTAGACCGTGACCTCGTGCCCGGCCGCCTGCAGGTGTCCCGCCATCGGGTATCCCATCACCCCCAGCCCCACGAACGCGCATCTGGTCATCGGCCCATCCTCCTGCCCACGTCGACCTCCATCGAGTTGCTCCCGTTCATCATGCTCGTGACGCTCCGCTCGTCATGCGCCGTACCTGAGGGCCGCCATCGCCGCGAAGGGGTTCCGCGGCGGCTCGTACTCGGACCCCTCCTCCTCTGCGAGCCCACGGTAGACGGCGTGGACGTTCACCACGATCCGCTCCCACTCACCCCACTCCCGATAGGCGCCGAGGTCCAGGTCGGCGACGACCTCATCCGCCGTCTGGCCGGCGGCCCGGCGGGTGCGGCACTCGGACTCGACGAAGGCCAGGTAGTCGCGCACGGCCAACACGCCCGCCACGTCGGTCAACGGACCGTGGCCGGGCACGATGACCTCGCAGCCCAGCCCCAGGATCAGGTCGCAGGCACCGATCCAGTTGGCGACGGGACCGTCCCAGATGATCGGGGTGCCGCCGATGAACAGGATGTCCCCGCAGAACACCACGCCCACCTCGGGCAGGTGGACCAGCAGGTCGCCCGCGGTGTGCGCCGGACCGACCTCGAGGAGTTCCACCATGCGTCCGCCCGCCTCGAGCTGCAGTTCGCCGGAGAAGGTTCGGTCCGGTTCCGGCACCCCTCCCTGTGCGGTGACCTCGGCGAAGTCGAACGGACCGAACGCCTCCCGCACATAGCGGTTGGCCGCCTCGCCCAGGTCGGCGTGCAGCAGGGCCTCCAGCGCCGAGGGCGGGACCGCCCCCATCTCGGCCGCCGCCGCCTCGGTCGTGACGACCTGCGCCCCGCCGGCGGTGATGAGCCCGTTGCCGTAGCAGTGGTCCCCGTTGGCGTGGGTGTTGACGACCACGTCGATGGGCCGGCCGGCGGTCACGCCATCCATGTCCTCGAGCATCCTGCGGGTCAGGCGCAGGTCGAACAGGGTGTCGACCAGCAGCGACGACCAGTCGCCCGCCAGTAGGCCGGCGTTGCTCCACCCCCAGCCGCCGTCGGGCTGCAGGTAGGCGAACACCCCGTCGGCGACCTCGTGGAGGCCCTGCTCGTAGGGGGGCATCGGGAACGGTGTGGGGAACGGTGCCGGGGCTGCCACGGCGCCCGACCCTAGTGAGCCGGCGGCGAGGCAACCGACGACGACATACCGACCCGTACCCGTCTGGTCAGCCGGAACGTCCGGGTGGCAGGCTCGGGGCCACCAGCGCGACGGCATGGGACCGTCGGAACCTCCGGGAAGCGAGCATTCCATGGGCAATCTGTGTGCGGGCCGCGTGGCGGTCGTGACGGGAGCAGGCCGGGGCATCGGACGGGAACACGCCCTGCTCCTGGCCGAGAACGGCGCCAAGGTGGTCGTCAACGACCTCGGTGGTGACGCCGCCGGCAGCGGCGCCGACCTGTCGCCCGCCCAGGAGGTCGTCGCCGAGATCGAGGCCATGGGCGGCGAGGCGGTCGTCAACGGCGCCAACGTGGCCGACTTCGACGCCGCGGGCCAGATGGTCCACCAGGCAATCGACACCTTCGGCAGCTGCGACATCCTCATCAACAACGCCGGCATACTCCGGGACCGCATGGTCTTCTCGATGGCCGAGGACGACTGGGACGCCGTCATGAACGTCCACCTCAAGGGCACGTTCGCCCCGGCCCACCACGCCGCCGCCTACTGGCGCGAGAAGGTCAAGGCCGGCGGCGAGGGTTTCGGACGCATCGTCAACACCTCGTCGCCGTCGGGCATCTACGGCAACGTCGGCCAGTCCAACTATGGCGCCGCCAAGGCCGGCATCGCCGCCTTCACCGTCATCACCGCCATGGAGCTCGTCAAGTACGGCGTCACCGTCAACTGCCTCGCCCCCGGCGCGTTCACCCGCATGACCGCCGACCTGCCCGGCTTCGACCAGATGGACGAGGCCGCCCAGGAGGCCATGAGTCCGCGCTGGATCGCCGTCCCGGCCGTGTGGCTGTGCAGCGAGGCGGCACAGAACGTGACCGGCCGGGTGTTCGACGTGCGGGGCAGCCAGCTCGGCATCGCCGAACAGTGGTGCCTCGGCCCGACCGCCACCCAGCCCGACGACCCGGCCGAACTGACCGACGTCGTGGCCGCACTGCTGGCCGAGGCCCGGCTCAACTCCAGCATGGACGGGCGACCAACCGAAGGACCTGGTCGCCCGGGCCAGGGCCTCTAGAGCGGACGGGAGCGCACCGAGCATGGCCATCGACTTCAGCCTCACGCCGGAACTCGAGGAGATCCGCCTGCGGGTCCGCACCTTCGTCGACGACGTCGTGAAACCCGGCGAGGCCCGCATCGAGGGGAAGGCCGGGGCGCCGGCGCTCGACGGCAAGGAACGGCTCACCGAACTGATCACCCTCCGCAAGCAGGCCATCGCCGAGGGCCTATGGCTGCCGCACATGCCCGAGGAGTGGGGCGGCATGGGACTCGGCCACGTCGAGCTGGCCATGGTCCAGGCCGAGGCTGCCAAGTCGTACTACGGGCCGTGGGTGCTCAACTGCCAGGCCCCCGACGAGGGCAACATGCACACACTGCTCCACTGGGGCACCGACGAGCAGAAGGAGGACTACCTCCGGCCGCTCTGCGAGGGGCGCACCTGGTCCTGTTTCGCCATGACCGAGCCCGAGGTGGCCGGCTCCGACCCGACGCTCATCCGCACCAACGCCTATCAGGACGGCGAGGAGTGGGTGGTCAACGGCCACAAGTGGTTCATCTCCAACGCCCACCGGGCCAGGTTCGCCATCCTCATCGCCCGCACCGAGGACGACCCCGACATCCCCCAGGCCGCCAACACGGCCTTCCTCGTCGACATCCCGCAGGACGGCTGGACCGAGGTGCGCCAGATCGAGACCATGCACGGCTCGACCGGCCACTCCGAGATCCGCATCGAGGACCTTCGCATCCACGAGTCCAAGATGCTGGGCGGCCGCGGGCAGGGCCACCTGCTCGGCCAGTACCGGCTGGGACCGGCCCGGCTGGCCCACTGCATGCGCTGGATCGCCCAGGCCGAGATGGCCCTCGACATGATGGTCGAGCGGTCCCTCGAGCGCTTCAGCCACGGGTCGCTGCTGGCCGAGAAGCAGGGCATCCAGTGGCTGATCGCCGACTCGACGATGGAGCTCTACCAGTCGAAGCTGATGGTCCTGCACGCCGCCTACAAGATCGACCGCGGCGAGGACTTCAAGTCCGAGGTGTCGATGGCCAAGCACTTCGTGGCGAACTCCCTGAACCGCATCATCGACCGGGCGATCCAGGTGCACGGGGCGCTCGGCTATTCGACCGACACCCCGCTGGCGCACATGTTCCAGCAGGCCCGTTGGGCCCGGTTCGCCGACGGCGCCGACGAAGTCCACCAGATGCGCATCGCCCAGCGGTCCATCAACGCCTTCACCGACAGCGGCACCACCAAGGCCGCCACCGGCAACCTTCCGATCTGACGAGAACCCCCGACTGCCACCGACTGTCCCCGAACACCGGAGCCCGCCATGACCAGCAACCCCGCCAACACCGTCGTCATCGTCGACGCCGTACGCACCCCGATCGGGCGCCGCAACGGTGGCCTGTCCGGCTGCCACTCGGTCGACGTGCTCGGCACCGCCCAGAAGGCGCTGTTCGACCGCACCGGGATCGACCCGCTCGAGGTCGGCCAGGTGGTCGGGGGCTGCGTCGGCCAGGTCGGCATGCAGTCCATGAACGTCACCCGCACCGCCTGGCTGACCGCCGGGCTGCCGATCGACGTGCCGGCCACCACCGTCGACGCCCAGTGCGGCTCGTCGCAGCAGGCCACCAACCTGGCGTACGCCCTCGTCGCCTCGGGCACGGTCGACGCCGCCGTGGGCTGCGGCGTCGAGCTGATGAGCAACGTGAAGTTCGGGGCGACCACCCCCAAGGACCCGGACTCGGGCCGGCCGATCAACCGCAACTACTTCGAGCACTTCGAGTTCACCACCCAGTTCGAGGGCTCCGAGCGCATGGCCGACCACTGGGGCCTCACCCGCGAGGACTGCGATGCCTTCGGCAAGCGCTCACAGGACCTGGCCGCCCGGGCATGGGAGGAGGACCGGTTCGGCACCCAGGTCGTGGGCGTCGAGGCGCCGGTGCTCGACGACGAGGGCACCCCGACGGGCGACACCCGCACCATCGCCCGCGACGAGGGCCTACGCGAGACCACCCTCGAAGGGCTCGCCCAGCTCAAGCCCTCCGGCCGTCCCGACGGCGTGCACACCGCCGCCTCCTCGTCGCAGATCTCCGACGGCGCCGGCGCCGTGCTGCTGATGACCGAGGCCAAGGCCGAAGCGCTCGGCCTCACGCCCCTGGCCCGGGTCGTCGACACCTGCCTCGTCGGCTCCGACCCCGAGTTCATGTTGACCGGCCCCATCGGCGCCACGCGGAAGCTCCTCGCCGACAACGGCATGGCCATCGACGACATCGACCTCGTCGAGATCAACGAGGCCTTCGCCTCGGTGGTGCTCTGCTGGGAGAAGGAGGTCGGCCCCGACATGGACCGGGTCAACCCCAACGGCGGTGCCATCGCCCTCGGCCACCCGCTGGGTGGCACGGGTGCCATCCTCACGACCAAGGCCGTCCACGAGCTGCACCGGGTCGACGGCGAGCACGCCCTCGTCACCATGTGCTGCGGCGGCGGCCTCGGCACCGGCACCCTCCTGCAGCGGGTCTAGTCCGAGCGCAG
>CEUS01251220.1_pt1 | contig 17479 bp, 18 predicted proteins | sample 427031 | NCBI WGS metagenome assembly CEUS01 (sample SAMEA2622837, study PRJEB7988) | marine metagenome | biome: marine biome (ENVO:00000447); feature: marine epipelagic mixed layer (ENVO:xxxxxxxxx); material: "saline water (ENVO:00002010), including plankton (ENVO:xxxxxxxx)" | depth 140 m | reverse complement strand
ACGACTCCCCCCACACCCAACCCGCGTCTGGCCCACCTTCCGAGTCTCCGCCCCTCTTCGTTCCGAACGGCGCCGATGTCGATCGGGCGTACGCACCGCCAGACATCCTCGTTGCTCTTCCACCCCATCGCCCGATAGACGCGTGCCGCCTCGTCGGTGACGCCGACACTCATCATTGTGGGATACCACTCGCGCATCGCGAGAAGCAGAAGAGCGCCCGCATTCCGTGCATCCCGGGTCGCCGCCAGCTGAAACAGCCACACGATTTTCTCGGGACGTCCCCCGTGGTCGAGGAGATCGGGAAGTACGAAGCACGCCGCGCGGTACTCGTCGTTTTCTTCCGCGACGACGAGCTCCACACCCAGATCGAGAAACGTTCTGAATCGGAGGTCGGTGTTCAAGGCTTCGAGGTAGGCCCAGTAGGGTGCGCCTACCTGGCTTGCCCGACGATAGTCGTCAAGGTCGGGGCGCTCGAGCCTTCGTACGTTCACGAAGGATAGGTCTCTCTGTTTGAGGACGCGTCGGTTCGGCGTTGCTTCTTGAAGCGCTCATTGTGTTGATGCGTTTCGACGAGTTCGACGCGGACGGGCACTTTATGACGCAGCAGACGTTCGCCGCAGTGTTGACGCATCCGGACCGAGAAGTCTTTGCGGGATTCGGGATTCACGAGCGTCACTCTGGCGCACACGGCCTGTCCGACCAGGGGGTTGGGTTCTGCGTAGACGGTTGCTTGGGCTACGTTGGACATTTCCTCGATGACACTTTCTACCTCGGCGGGGTGGACCTTTTCCCCACCGACGTTGATGATGTCGGACGACCGTCCCAGAATTCTGAGATACTCCCCTTCTACTTCCACTTCATCTCCTGTGTCAAACCACCCGTCATCGGTAAAGGGACTGGGGGCGTTCAGATATCCGAGCATCGCCGATCGAGCACGGATCTGGAGGATGCCTTCGACCAGGCGGGTATCGATGCCTTCTCCACCCAGCTTCATCCAGAGCGAATCGGGTCCCCGTGACTTGGCGCGAAGGATTCCGATTTCGGAGAGTCCGTAGGTCTGTCTGAGGTCGATGTCGGGAAACAGCTCGTGTAACCGCCTGAGTGTACTCTGTGGCATCGGTTCGGTGCCATAGGTCACGAGGCGCAGGCTGCTCAGGTCGTGGTCGCGGTGTGACTCGCTCAGGAGCAGAAGGTTGAGGAAGGTGGGTGAGGTGGGGAGGAGATCGACAGCGTGCGCTTCGATCGTGGCGAGCACCGCTTCCGGGCGACGGTCGTCGATGGTGACGAGACACCCGGCGTTGGAGAGCGTGTGCAGCATCGTGTTGACGCCGCCGATGTGGTCGAAGAGCAGGAAGGCGATGGTCCTGAATGCGGGGCGGGGTGTCTTGAATTTCTCCAGGATCAGGTCAAGGTCGTGGACGACGGCCTTGCTCTCGCCGGTCGAGCCGGAGGTGAAGAGAACGAGACCGGGATGTCCCCGTTCCCGGAGTGTGGTGTAGTGTTCGTGATCGGGCCGGCTCGAAAGAAAGCGAACCTCTGCCGCATCGCCGTCATCGGTGGTGACGGACACTCCTGCCTTGGCGATGTCGGCGAAGCGATCGAGTTGGGGGGTGGCGTCTCTGGTGAGAGGGACGACAATGCAGCCGAGGCCGGCCAGGGCAAGGAACAGGGAGATGGACGAGGGAGAAAAATCCGCGTGGAGAAGCACGACAGACCCTGCCCGAACTCCGCGTTTCTCTAGGGTCTGGCTGTCCTGTGCGATCTGGTCGTGAAGCCACGTGTAGGAGACGGTTTGTCCCCGCCAGACGATGGCATTGGACTCGGCAGCGTCCTGGAAGCGCTTCAGGAGAAAATCGATGGCCAAGGCTACACGCCCCCGAGATAGACCACCTGACCCGTGATCATCGCACTCTCGGGACGAAGGAAAAAATCGACGACGTTCGTGATGTCGGCGGTCTCGGCGAATCGTTTGACCGCCTGGCGGTCGATCAACGACTGGAGCTTCTCTTCGGGGACATTGCGGACGAGATCGGTCCGGACGGGCGAAGGCCCGATCGCGTTGACGGTGATGCCCATCTCGCCGAACTCACGCGCCAGAATCCGGGTAAGGTTTTCGACCGCGGCTTTCGATGAAGCGTAGATGGCTTCTCCTTCGAGCCGGAGAGGCGTCGCGACCGTGGTGAAGTTCACGATTCGACCGCCGCCGTTTTTCATCATCAGTCGGGCGGCCTCGCGGGCGAACAGGAAGGTGCCGATGACATTCGTGTCGAGGATCCTTCGTGCGGTGTCGAGCGGGGTGAGTAAGGCGTGATTCATCGCCGCGATGCCGGCGTTGTTGATGAGCGCATCGATTCGACCGTGTGTGCTCTTGATCTCCGAGAACAGCTCGCCGACCGCGGTTTCGTCGCAGACGTCCAGACACAGGTGACGGTAATTTTCGTACTCGTCAGCGGGCTTTCTGCTGCAGCCGATCACCCGGTCTCCGAGCCCGGCGTAGTGCCGGGCGAGACTGTTGCCGATGCCCTTGCGGGCCCCGGTCACCAGAATCACGCGGGGCTCAGCCATCGTCCTGCTCGCTCAGACGTTGGAGAATGTAGTCCTGGAGAGATCCGAGGGTGCGGAAGGGGCTGCTCGATTCCGACATCGCCCGCTCGTCGGCGAGGGTGAGTCGGATGTCGAGCGTATCCTGAATCTGTTCCTCGACGGCGACGATCAGCCTGACCAGATCCAGCGAATCGAGCAGGGTCGACTTTCCGATGAGGGGGGTGAGGGTGTCATCGTTCAGTTGCTGGTCCGAGGGACGATCGGCGTTGAACTCCGCAACGGCATCCCTCATCAGCTTTTCGACCTTTTCTTCCATTCACCCTCCCGTGACCTGCACGTCGGGGACCTTACGCACGTTCGCTCTGAGCAGCAGTCTCTCATAGAGTCGATTCAGGTCGGACATCAACCGGTCGATTCCATATTGATAGCCGACACGTCGACGATGGGGCTCCGAGACCTGACATTTTCGGTCCAGGGCATCGACGACGGCTTCAGCGAGGTCGTCGGGTTGGCCAGGAGGGACCGTGACGCCAACTCCGTCCGTGTCGACCAGGTCCTCAACACCCCCGACTCTCGTTGAGACGACGTAGCACCCCGATGAGATCGCTTCAATGAGCGAAACGGGCATCCCTTCGTTGTATGAAGACAATACGGTCAGATCGAGTGCGGCGTAAATCCGGTCAACGTCCCGTCTGAATCCAGCGAACGTGACCTGGTGCTCGATTTCGAGTTCCGCGGCGAGCGCTTCAAGATCCGACCGACACTCCCCGTCACCGACGATGACGAATCTCACGTCCGGGATCCGGTCCGCGACGATTCGGGCGGCCTTCAGAAACTGGTCGATGGCCTTGATCGGGGCCAGGCGGCCAACGACGCCGACGAGGGGTGCGTCTGGGGGGCACCCGATTTCGGCTCTGAAAGTGCTGTCGACTCGCTGCGGATCGAGGAAGTTTGAAAGGTCGAATCCGAGAGGGATCGCCTGGATTCTGCTTCGCGGAGCGACTCTGTATTGAAGCAGCTCTTCGCGCTGTTGTCGACTGACGGCGACGATCGTGTCGGTCGCGTGAGCGAGTAGCCGCTCGGCAATGACGATCAGGGCGCTTTGCCATCTGGAAAAGTAGCCGTGGAACGGATGTCCGTGGAAACTGTGCACGACGACGGGCACGCCAGCCAATCGAGCGGCGAATCGCCCGAGGACGCCTGCTTTGGACTTGTGGGTATGGACGAGTTGCGGTCGCGTTTCTCGCAGCAGCCTGTAGAGGGCGTGAAATGCACAGGCGTCCTTCCAGGGTGAGATCGACCGTCCCAGCTCTGGAATGTCGATCGGTTCGACGCCCGAATCCCGAATGACTTCGACCATTTCGGATTCGCCACGCGCGATGCGCCCCCTCGTCAGGTGGGCCGTGTAGCCTAGACGCTTCAGGCCGCGCGTGATCTGACACACGTAGGGCGTCGGACCCCCGACGTTCAGCCGGTCGATGATCTGCACGACGCAGGGGGTCGAGCCGCTGTGTGTCCTTCCAGTACTTGGTGTTCCAAATATCATCTTCGCGAAAACCTACATTCCACCCATCCGGAGGGCAACCGTTACCGCGCGAAACCCGTCCTTACGAGTCGGTCGAAGGATCAGGAAAACAGGAGCTTGAGGTAGTAGAAAGGGTTCGCCAGGCGGCGCTTTGGAACCTCGTCCACGATCATTCCCATAATCGTATCACGGACCTCTTCGCTTCGAGCGGCCTTGTTGATGACGAAGTTGAGGAGTTTTCGTGACCGTCCGATGCGCTGTAGCCTATGACTCGTCTTGAGTTCGTCTCCGATCTCATTCCACAGAGTGTGGTCGTATCGTTTGAGAAAGGAGGCCGAGACGTCGTTGGCGTCGATGGCTTCCCGAGCGGTGTCGACAGCGAACTTCGCGGAATAAAACGCGTTGCCGATCCCCTCTCCTGTAAACGGATCGATGAGGCCGGCCGCGTCACCCAGGAGTATAAAGCCGTCTCCGTGGTTGGTCCGATGAAGGCTCCCAACAGGAAGGTTCCACCCGATGGGTTCCTCTAGCGGCTCGGCGCCGTCGAAACGCTCGCGAAATGCCTCGCTGCGGACGGCGTTCTTCAAGGCAACACGAAGATCGACATCGTTGGCCTTGATGTACTCGTGCAACATTCCGATGCCGACGTTGGCCAGATTGTCCTCGATCGGAAAAATCCAGAAATAGCCCGGAATCACCTCGTCGATGAAGTGCAATTCGATCTGGTTGTCGAGGTCCTTGACGTTGCGGTAATACTGTCGGAGGGCGACGACCCAGTGCCGGGGATCGTGTTGGTAGAGGTCGAGCTTCCTGGCTACGATGGAGTTGAATCCGTCCGCTCCCAGGAGTACGCGGCACCGAAAGGTCTGCTGGGTCCCGTCTTCGCCGCTGCCGATGACGCCGGTGACGCGACCCTCCTCCCGCAGGACGTCTTTGACGGTGAACCCTTCGATCGTGTGGTCCGCGGCCTGACGAGCCTCGCGGAACATGAAATGATCGAACACTTCGCGCCGAATCACGTAGCCTGTGGAGAGGTCGGGTCGAGAGGACCGCCTCAGGTCGATGTCGATGTGAACGTGCTTGGGGCTACCGAAGGTGACGACGTTGATGAGGGCACCGGGCAGGTCGGCGACTTTATCGAGGAGCCCGAGGTCGCGAAGAATCGTAACGGCTTTGCCAGAAAGGGCGTCGCCGCAAACCTTGTCGCGTGGAAAACGGGCCTTGTCGAGCAGGAGGACGCTGAGGCCCGATCGGCGGGCGTAGAGGGCGGCTACCGCACCGGCGGGCCCCCCGCCAACGATGATGAGGTCGTAAGATGAGTCGGTGGAGGAGGACGTCATTCGCGGCCAAACTTATCCGTATCGGCCGAACACGTCAATATGATTGGGGGGTCGGCCGGCCGCGAGACGGATTCACAGCGCCGTGGAGTCGGCGGCTGTGCTGGTCAGGCTGTCGGAAAGAACGACTTCGATGGAGGGCAGAATCAGAACGGAGTCGACGTAGACACCGGAATCGGCACGGGCGAAAGTCAGCGCGGATGCTCCGGGCCGAGTCGTGAGATCGTCGGGCTCGACGAGGGCGAAAAGGACGATCGATGCGGCGGCCACGATGGCACCGAAGGAACCGATGGGAGGCGCCGCGAAGGCGTTCCGATTCATCTGGCCTGAAAGGCTGTGACGCGCCCGGAGTTCAGACTTCAGTTTCGGCAGGGTCTCCGGATCCGGCGTAATGTCGGCACTTCGTCGAAGGTCGAGGGCGTCTGTCAGTCGAGTGATGAATTCGTTCATTTTTCTTACTCCGTCGTGCATTCCGGTGCGTAGGGGTTGAGCGCCTCGAGCATCCGGGCGAGCTTTCTGGTAGTGTAGAAGAGTCTGGACTTAACGGTTCCCTCCGAGCAGTCGATGGCTTGACCGATTTCGCGAATCGAACGGTTCTCCTGATAACGGAGGAGGAAGGTCGTCCTCTGATCGGGATCGAAAGCCGCGAGGGCTTCGACGACGGCCTCTCTGAATGCGCGCCCGTCGATGGCCTGGTCGAGGTCGTTCACGGAGGGGGCCTGCAGCACCTGCTGGAGTTCGGCGACGGTCGAGTCTCTGGACCGGACCTCCAGTCGACGGTAATCGTTCTTACACATATTGTGGGCAACGGCGAAGATCCAGGTCGAGAACGGTCGCCCGGTGTCAAAGGCCTCGGGACGCTTTACGAGTCGGAGGAAGAGGTCCTGCGGAAAGTCCTGCGCCTTGTCGTGATCTCCGCCAAGCATCCGGTGGAAATAGTTGACGAGTCGAAGACTGTAGCGCTCGTAGAGGACCTCGAGTGCGCGTTCGTTGCCGCGCTGAATGCGGCGCATCAACGCTTCGTCGGCCAGCTCTGACAGATCGGATTGGAACAGCCTCAAGACAACTCCGGCAAAAAGGGTGAGTCCCGCTCGCCTTTATGATACACCTGAACCTGGTAGAGGTTCAGTGTTGTCTCGATTCGTGCGGACCAGGTGTGATGGGGAGGGACGCCTGTGACGGATGCCAACGATCTGGTGAAATTGAGGTGGGCATCATGTCCCACGGTAAGCCATTCATTAACAATGAAATAGACAAACATTCGATTTCGTGGGCGCAGTGGCAGCGGGTTTGCAACGCCAGCGGTTGTGGAACTTCGGATACCTTTCTTTTGGGTTCTGGTTGAGATGATGGTCGCGGGGCCCGTGTGGGCGCAACCCGGGCTGGATGGGGTTCTGGGGCTGAGTCGGCAGATGACACTTTCGACGACCGTTCCAAAAACCCGGCTCTGGCCAGAGGATTGGCCAGAACGGGAATGGCCAAGGGAGGTAATCGTCCCTTGCAAGGCAGTGAACGAGGGCCTTGTTTTTCTGGCCGCCTATCAGGATGGAAACCTGCCGGCGATGGCCGCCGTCGGGGCGATGTCGCTTTGGGGGGCTACGCTTCGCAGCGGAATCGACGCCGCCATTGGCAAGGCGACGGATCGTCGACTCGATCTCACCGAGCTGCATCGACTGAAACCGATTCAGCTCCAGATTCTAAACTACCTGTGGGAACGTGATGGGTCGGTTACCGATCGCGAGATCTATCTGGAGATTGTCGGCTTCAGGGATCACACCGCGCTCGAGGACGGGCTGGACGAAATGGAAGATCTGGGCGTGATCGCTCAAAACAAAGGGGCGGTGTGGGCGACCGTGTCGAGGCAGGACGTGATGCGATCTATGGTAGCCGCCAATGGCACGGAAGACCTGAAACAATTGTTCTTCACGGAGACCGTACGCTGAGACTGGTGACCGTTCTCAAGCCGGCCAACCCCGGACTGACCGTCCTGGTGGAGTCGATGCTGAAAGATGCCGGGATCCCATATGTGATCCGCGGCGATCAGGCATTTCAGAACCTCTACGCGTTCGGACAGGTCGAGATTCAGGTCAGGGAGGAAGACGCAGAGGACGCTGCGGATCTGTTGGGGGATCTGTAATCGAGAGGTCGGAAGGTAACGGTGAAACGAAAGCCCTCGGGAATAAACCGGGGGCTTTTGACGTTCTCGCTGCCATCACAACTAGATCGTGATCGTTTTCTCCAGGGTCCAGATGTTGTTTTCGGTTTCCTGAATGTTCACCTGGATGTGGTACTCGATCTCCCGCTCCTGAAAATGCTTGGCGAGAACGTCGATGACCTGATTCATCCCATACAGAGCAACGTTCTCGACGCTGGGGTTCCGCCCTGGCATCACGACGACGCCTTCGGGTTCGAACAGATCGGAGTTGAGGAAGAGTTCATCACGCTCGGACACGAGCATCTTGTGGTCGAGGAATTTGAAAATGTCCTTGAGCGTTCCGAAATCCAGGGAGATATCGAGGGTGGTATCCCGTGGGAACGCCTCTGCCTGGACGACGACGTGTGCGTGCCAGGTATGGCCGTGGACGTAGCGGCACTTGCCGTCGTAGTCCAGCTGGCGGTGAGCGGTGTGGAATTTCGCGTGTGCCTTCAACGTTTCCATCGGTGCGCTTCCTGTCGACATCGTTTCAGTGAGATGCGGAGAATATAGCCGTTGGCGCGACTCGGGGGAAGCTGGAAGAGATTCTGGATCGTCGACACGGACAAAGTGGCCCCGGGGCCACTTTTCTGCGGTCAAGGGACAAGGGCAAAAGCAATCGAGTTAACGTCGCTCCGGAATCACACAGAGCGCCGGGTCGTGATTGACCCTGCCGCCGCGTTTTAACGAAGTAACAGGCGTCTTCGCACCACGGGACTGCGGTCCCACTCGGAACTTGCTGTTGTCCAGCCGAGCCACTTCCGCTTCTTCGGGAGGATTGAGCTGAGGAATCCAGTCGTAGGGCACCCGGTACGCTCGATAGACCTGGTTGTGTCTGAGGGTTCTGTGGAACCAGGGGTTGATGTACTCCCATACGATTTCACAGTCCGGGGTGACTTCGAACAGGCGCCCATCGCACCCCTCGGTGATGAGGGTGTTGCCGTTGGGCAGTCGCTGTGCGGCGCTGACGAGTACACTGTAGAACTTGGAGTCGTCGACGAGCGGTGCGTAGCCACCATCGGCGGCGGTGTATTGCCAGACGACTTCGAGGGTGACGGGGTCAATTTCGAGGACGCGAGAATGGTCCCGACACGCATTGTGGAGCCCAGTGGGCGCCCCGGGGTTGGGATTCCCGAAGCCGGCGCGCCCGCCGTTGTCGAAGACGAGGAGGTTGCCCCCACCGGGAAGACTGCTCGGGATGATGTGGGCGTGATGCTGGCCGATGATCCACCCGATCTTCCTCAATTCCGGGGTAGCATCGTAGTCGGGGCCGAGACGCCAGACGATGTTGCCGCTCCGCCGGTCCGTGATGGCGATGATGTTCGTTTGGCGGCCATCCCAGATGACATTGTCGGGATGGAATCTTTCGTCCCCCGAGTCGTAGTGGCGGTTCGGACCGACGATGGACATCGAGTTGGCGTGCATCCAGTCGCCCATCCCTCCGCCCGCAGGCACGACGTTGGGATTTCGCGCCATCGCATTCTTCGCCTCTTCGCTGAATCCCATTTCGTCGATGTGTTCGCTGAAGATCCATTCCCACACGATCTCGCCGTCCCAGGATACATCGATGAGTGTGTCGTCGAGCAGCCACTTCTCACTGATTCGACTGTCGTAAAGATTCTTGTGCGCCAGAATCAGCGTGTTCCCTTCCGAGATGAGAGGGTCTTGACCGGGGGCATAATAACCGGCCGGGTTCCCTTCCCGCTGATAGTCGTGATGCTGGCGAGCCATCCATTCAGGTTTTCGGCGTGGATCCTTGACACGCTCGTACCGATTGAACTTCCAGACGACATTCCCTTCCCAGTCGACCTGGATGAGATCGACCATATCGAGATAGCCGTGCTTCGGGTTGCGCGTGGCGGTAGAGCCGATAATAAACCCGCCGGGGAGGATTCTGGGTGGGAATCCGGCGACCCCTTTCCACATCTTCACGACATTTCCGTTCATATCGATGAGGACGTTGCCCACATCACGAACATTGAAGACCGTGTATCCGCTGTGACAGTGGTCGGGGTAGTAGATGGTCGTGCCGGTGGGGTAAACGGAGGGGTATCCCATTGATTTTACCTTGTACTTCGGATACTGCTCTTGTGGGCGGTAGACAGTAGACATCAGGCGGTTGTAAAGAGAGGTACGAAGACCCTTCTGCCTTCTCGCTACTCAGGCCATAGCCATCCAAAGGTGCCGGCCGTAAGGAGAGCGTAGATCAACGCGTCGAAGATCGTCTTTATTGTGGATGACCAGGCCCGTTTTAGCCAGATGGAATTCTGCAGCAACGCAAGGCCGTGGCCGGCGAACGCAACGGTCCCTGCGAACCGGAACACGGTGAGGTAGTGGGCGCCGGGTTCGAGTGCCCGACCGGTGAGGTAAGCGGCGAAGATGCTGACGAGAATGCAATAAAAGAACCATAGCAGGAGACTTCCCCCCATCCCCTGCTTTCCGTTCGGTAGAACCGTAACGATGGCGACCGGTCCCTTTTCTGTTCGAGCGATATATTCCGGGTCCTTCAGAGCTTCCATCGATCCCCCGCAAGGAATGACATAGTCTCCGGGCGGGATGCTGAACGGACGAAGGGCGTCCATCACGTCGTCCTCACTCGGTACTTTTCCGAAGTCGGACTCGTGATACTTCAAGACCATATGGATGATGGAGCTGGCGATGAAAACAATCGCGGCCGAAATCAGGATCGGTAGCAACAATGCGGTGACAGGAACCATTGACTCTCCAGAGCAAACACACGGACGCAGACGATAAAAGCTTCTACTTCGGCCTTCCGCCCAACGCCTTCTCTGTACCGTGCGGCAGGTAGAAGTGGAGACGCCTTTCCTTCTGCCTCCCTCCTGCCTTCTCCGTAGTCTTTGTATGGATCGTACTCATCCTCGCCAGCCATCGCAACTCCGATGGGCTGAAGGGTGTGGAGGATACGGATGGTCTCGCCGTGAGCTTCCAGCACTTCCAGGAGTCGCTTGTAGCAGTGAGGGGATTCATCGGTCCCGGCGCCACGAAGCTCGACCCCGTGTTCCGCAATCCAGGCCTGCATCATTTCCCGACTGATCTCCCCCTCCTTGAGTCTGATGATCTTGCCCTTCTTGTAGCGCTTCATTCCGGCGGCCTGAGTCCGCGACATCACCCTTCCCGCTCCGTGCACAGTGGAATAGAGGGACGCCGCACTCTCCTCACTGTCGACCCCTTCGATGACGACAGAAACGTCGCCCATCGAACCCCCGACAAACCCCTTTTGACCGGGAAAGGCGGGCGTCGCACCCTTTCGAACAATCCAGTAAGACTCACCGAAGTGTCCTTCCTCCCAGGCGAAATTATGATGGTTGTGAATCTCCTCGAAGATCTGGCGCCCAGGATGCGGGCGACGCGTTCGCATACCCAGTCGCGACCGGCGTATGCATATCGGCCTGCCAGTTTCATACAGGCGATGTACTCACAACCGGTTTCGGAGTCGGTGCCGAACAGGACGGGCTGGTCGCGCTTTCGTTTCCCGGCACGCTGGAAAAAGTGAGTAGCGACGCGGTGGCCGAAGCCGCGACTACCAAAGTGGGCACCGATCCAGACACGATCGCTCTCGTCCACGAACAGGTCGACGTAGTGGTTTCCCGAGCCGATGCTAGCCAGCTGCTCGCGTGCCAGACCCTTCATACTCCGCGCAATCAGGACGTCCCAGGCTTCGTCGTTGTCGAAGAGGGGATGATCGACCTGCTCCTTGTTTTTGAGGCCGACCCGAACGAGAGGGTGTCCCAGATTTCGTCCATCAGCGATTGGATGTCGCGACGAACCTGCTCGGCATCGACATCGATGCGGACGGCTTTGCTGCCGCAGCTGATGTCGTAACCGACACCGGTCGGACTGATCTGGCCGGCGTACGCGTAGACACCTCCGATGGGCATCGAGTAACCGAGATGGTGGCCGGCCATCAGGGCGGCGTGCTCGGCGGTCTCCCTGCAGGTGACGATCTGGTCGACGGCGTTGTCGAGCGGTGTTCCCCATACAGGGATGCCGTGGATTCTTCTGTAGGACATCAGGACGGAGCCAGAATTTCGACCGTGGGGAAGTAGGTACTGATGCGGGACGTGTCGCGTGTCAGCAGAGGCACCTTTGCCACGGCTGCGTGGGCTCCGATGATAAAGTCTGGCAGCAGCGATCGACGGAGGCCGCCTCGGTTGCGGTAAGCCAGGTAGGCCTTCCCCGCAAGAAAAAGGGCCTCCCTTGGAGCTCTGCTGAGACGCAGACCTGTCGATTTCAAAACGAGCTCGAACCTTTCGATGTTGTCGTAGCTGATCGATACCTCGGCATAGATGACTTCGTTGATCAGAATGTCTCCTTCCGTACGTCGCTCATTCAGCGCGGAAATCGCCCAATCGACCCAATCGGGATCATCACCGAAGACGTCGAGCAACACACTCGAATCAACGATCGTCATCCCACCCTCGTGTGAGTGCAAGAATCTCATCGGTTGACATCTTTAGGGTCGCCGTCCCCCGGGCGGTCTCAAACGGGTTTGGACCTTCGGCCCGGCCGGTCTTTTCGAGGTAGATGCGACCCTGGTGTTCCAGGAATTGGACTTCGGAATGGGGTCCAATCCCATACTTCTCCCGAAGCTGCTTCGGGATGGTCACTTGTCCTTTGGTGGTCACCTTCATCAGAACCTCTGTAGTAAGAATATTACCAGTAATACTCTACCTCCGAAAAACTACTCCATCTGGGGATGTTGGACAAGTCAAGTCTACGATTGGATAGGCAACCAGACGCCGGTCTCTGTCGACCATAGCCCTGTATCCACGACAGACTGACGGGTAATGGCCTGCCAGTGTTTGGCGTAGGCCTGAACCTGACCGGTATAGTGGCGGACGAGTGCGGCCTGCTCCGCGGGGGTTCGTGCGCGATCGGTTTTGAAGTCGACGATGCGCCAGCCACCCTTGACTCGGTAGACGAGATCGATGCGTCCTCGGGAAATACTCACGCCCATCAGACTTTCGGGTCTGGCGACGTCGACCTCGGTGTAGACGGCGGCGGCAGTTTGGAGATCGGTCCAGATCGGGGATTCCTTGAAGGCTTCGACCGCAGAAATCGCTGCAGATTGCTGTTCCTGACTGATTTCAGAAGGGTCGGCGATTACCCGCACGCACGCCTCGAGGTCGTCTGGCAGGACTCCGTCGACGGCCTTCTGAATCAGGTTGTGGACGAGCAATCCGTAGTCGGCACCATATCCTGGCGGAAGTGGGTCCTCCTCGGTCTGCGTTTCAGCCGGACTTTCGCTGATGGAGACGACGGAGTACGATGCCTGTCGCAGAGCGGCCCAGGCGGTCTGTCGGGAACCTGAGGCTGCCTCGACATCCAGGTCGATATCGTCGGATTCCGGGATTTCGGTGGTTTCGACCGAGGGCAGCTCAGGTGCTCGTTCCAGGTACGGATAGAGCGGGGCCCAGGGACCGTTTTCCGTGTTACCCGCGTACCTGCACACAACAAGGAGGTCTTCCGCGCGCGTGGCGGCGACGTAGATCAGTCGCTTTTCCTCGGCGTCGATGAAGTGTTGTTCTCGGGCAGTATCCTCTTCCCATCCTTCCGGCTCGGCGACCGTTTCAATGATGTGCTCGCCCAGAGGTCGGGTGACGGGGAGAGAAAGACGCGGCGGGTCGAGGGTTCGATCGACGTGGAACTCGGGACCGTGCTGCCTGTGACTGGTATCGTAAGCGTCGACGAGGAACACGATGGGTGCCTCGAGACCCTTTGCTTGATGGAGGTTCATCAGGCGGACCGCGTTCGAACCGCCCGATTCGAGCGTCATTTCTTCCACCTTGTAGACAGGATCCTGGACGAGGTCGCGCAACTCCGCGAGGCAGTCACCCCAATGTCGGCTCTCCGCTTCCCATCTTCGGAAGATCGCGAGAAGACGAACGAGGTTCCCCGCACGGGAGGAACCCATCTCCAGGCAGGCCACGAAAGGGATGAACCCGAGATCGTCCAGGATTCGCTCGAGCGCGACGGCCACGGGAGCGTTCTCCAGCTGGTACTCATAGCGTCTGAGTCGATCGAATGCGGCGACGAACACTTCGCGATGCGGGCTCGGCAGGTCCTCGGGCACCTTCGTTCGAAAGTGAAAGACGCCACCGGCCTTCCGGAAGGCGTAGAGGTCGTCGTCTCCAGCGCCGACAAACGGACCCCGCAGATAACCGACGAGGGGAATGGGGTCGTCGGGGACGTGGATGGCATCGAGGAGCTCGAGGATGCGACCGATCTCTTCCCGCTGCCCGAGCTGTCCGCTGCCGGCGACTTCGAAAGGAACGTGATGAACTTCGAGGGCCCGTGCGAAGACCTCGAGAGCGCCGGTCGTTCGGGACAGGATGAGAAAGTCGGAGGGCTCGAATGTTCGGGTGACGGGAAGCGGGGGTTTGCCTGCGAGGCAAGCGCCGATGAAACGGGCCACGCGATCTGCCTCGAGGGATGCGATTTCGTGGCGCCGATGGTAGGGGACGGCCGGCGACGTCATCGTGTAGACGTGGTCGTCCAGCTGCCCCTGCTCGCGTGCGGCGTGCAGGGGCGCGAATTCTGCCTGGTAGCGCGGATCGTCCTGCGCGAAGAGGGGCTCGAAACCGGTATTGATCCAATCGCAGAGTTTCCCGGTGGCGCGAAAGCTGGTGGTGAGGGACAACCGCTCCCCTCCGCTCGCCTCGATGCGATCGGTTACGAACCGGAAGGTGTCGAGATCGGCCCTCCGGAAACGGTAGATCGATTGTTTCTCGTCCCCGACAAGAAAGAGGGAGCCTGGCCGGGGTTCACACACTCGCCAGTCGTCGTCGACGGTGTCGCTCGAGAGGAGCGAGATGATTTCGGCCTGAATCGGGTCGGTGTCCTGGAATTCGTCGATGAAGAGACGTCTGTAGCGGTTCCCGAGTGAAGCGCGAACCTCGGGATTCTGCCGGAGTAGCTGGGCAGCCCGCTCGAGGAGATCCTGGAAGGAGACCACGCCCTGTGTACGACGCGCTTCCGCGTAGAATTCGACAGCATCGTCAACCAGGCTGGCTGCGCGGGGATAGACGGATTGTCGCCAGGCGGTCAGGGCAGGCTGAATGACGCGGTCTCTGATGGCGGCGAAACGGTCATCTCTGATCAGACGCGCGTGGTCTTCGTTGGGAGACCACTTGCGCAGCACGATGCCTGTATTCTTGACGCTGAAGCGACTGAGGAGATGGACTCGGTCGGCACTCGTACGAAGCCCGTAGTGATCAACGAAGTTCGTTGCGTAGATCAGCCGTGCCTGGAAGCGATCGGGGGGTTCTCGGAGCGGGTCGGGCACCCACTGCCTCGCATCGCGGACGAAGTCGACGAGGGTCGCAGCATCTTCGGTGAGGTCGACCTCCTGGGCAGGGGTGGGGCGCAGGGGAAGGTCGGAAAACTGGCAGCGCCGCTCGAAGAAACGGTAGAGGTCTTCCGTGCGGAGTCCTACGGCGCCGAGCTCGGCAAGGCGAGGATCCTGTTTGCCGAATCGATTCTGAAAGAACCGATCCCAGGCTAGGCGTCGATGGAGGGCCTCGGTTCTCTCGTCGGCTTCCTGAAAATCGGGAGGGAGTCGGGCATCGAGAGGGCGCTCCCGTAAAAGGCGGCCACAAAAGGCGTGGATCGTCCCGATGAAACATTGATCAACCCGGGAAAGCGCCTCGCGAAAACGCACTTTCTGTTCGGGGACGGTTGTCTCCTCGGCCGCGGCTCGGAGCGCGAGGTAGAAGCGACCTCTCATTTCGCCGGCGGCCTTGCGGGTGAAAGTGATGGCCGCGAGATGCTCGACCGGTTCGAGTCCGGCCCGAATGACTTCGACCATCCGTTGGACGAGGGCGAAGGTTTTGCCTGCTCCCGCTCCGGCGAGGACAACGACATTTCGGTCGAGATTGTCGCGAATTCGATCCCGGGCGGGTTGGTCGATCAGTCGGTCAGCCACGTCACGATCGCTTCTGGGAGATCGGGGTTGGCCGATGCGAGCTCGTCCAGATCGGCTGGCATCAGCTGCTCACCCGCACAGATGGGGGCGTAGTCGCAGAAACGGCATTGGTCGTCGCGCTGAATAGGTGGAAATGCACCTTTTTGGACCAGAGATGCGTGAGGTTCGAGTAGGCGGCCGACTTCTGCAGGATCGGGGAGGGTCGCCCTGATGCGACGGCCGTGCTCGCGATCGCTGGTGAAAAAGTAGCCTGATTCGATCGGTCGATCGTCCTCGCCCCGGGTGTCGAGGATGGTTTGGAGCGCGAATCCGTAGAGCGCCCACTGGAGGTGATGCCCGGAGAACAGGTCGGCTTCGTCGTAGCCGTAGGCTGAGCCGGTCTTGTAGTCCCAGATGGTGTATCGATCCGACTGGCGATCGACCCGGTCTATGAGGCCGCGGAATGGGATGCGCAGATTCTTGCCCAGATCCAGCAGGATAATCTCCGGATGGTTCAGGCCTCCTTCGTCGCCGAAACCAAAAGAGACCTCGAAACCGAGCGGATCGACTCTGGCTTGCGCCCCCTCGGAGGCGAGGAAAACCTCGCCCGCTTGGAGAAGCCGCTGAACGTCCACCTTCATCGCCTCGGGTCCGGGTTCCGGGAACCAGATGCGATGTCGCTCGACTTCCACAAGGGTGACTTCCCGCAATCGGTCTCGATGCTCCGGTCCCGGGCGCGTCCCCTGGTCGGTCAGTTCCCGCATGAACTTGCTCAGGATGGTGTGGAGCAGGTCCCCGAACTGAAGGGGGGTCAGCCACCGAGCGGGATCTCCCATCCCGTCATCGAACGGCGTGACGCCGAGGACGTGACGGAGGAAATAGCGATATGGGCACTGGAGAAGGACTTCCAGCCGGGACGCGGACTGGGGGTGAGAGGTCAAAGCCAGGTCCGGGTCGGGTTGGGAAGTAAAGCCGTGGAAACGGGTGAGTCGGTAGCCTGCGCGTGCGTTGTGGGCGTCCAACCCGCTATCCAGCCACGGAAAACGTGCGTTCAGGAGCTTGTCATACCCGGGGTGAGCTCTTCGGGGTAGCATCCAGAGGTTCTCCGACAGGGCTGGGGTGGCGGGGTCCGCGAGCACGCCCACCCTTGGAGTCTTCTCGTTCATCGTCTGCTGGATTTGCTGGATGAGGGGAGCGGGGAAGGTCTCCCGGCCGTCCGCGATGGCACGGGTGCTGGCGAAGAGATGGACGGGGCCGGGGGCGGCACCCAGGAGTCGGACGAAGTGCCACACCGCGTCGCTAGGTCGGGTGCGGATGAGATCGAGGTCGGGGGAAACGCGACCCCGTTCGTCGTCGAGGAGCACGGGGTCCTCCGCGGCACCCCCGGGAAAGGTCGACTCGTCCAGACCCAGGATACAGAGACGGTCCCGACCTGCATATCCCGCCCGAGACAGCGGGACGATGTTTAGCCGGCCAGGCTGAGGCGCGCCAGCCTGGATGCGATGATCGGAGACGAGCTGGGTGAACCGACGGGCCAGATCCGGTTCGGGACCTGTGGCATGGAGGGCTTTCTGGAGTTCGTGCAGACGTCGGAGCATCGAATCCCTTGCGGGAGCTTCACCCTCGCCGCTGAATGGCACGAACGCTTCCAGAAACCGGATTCCTGACGTGGCTATGTCTGCTCCGGAGCACGGGGAAGTATCCGGGAGCACGTCGAGGAGCGCTTCGAGCACACGGCAGCAAGGTCCATCCAGGCGGGGGTCTCTGAGGTCAGGGGGTCCTTCTCTTGCCTGGGCGCGGGAAACCGCGCCTTGATAGCTGTCCCGACCGAAACGGATCCCGTTTCGGAGCATCCAGGTGGCGAACTGGTAGGGCTCGAGCGTCTCACCGCGTTCTAGGCTCGAACCGAGGGAGATGAGACCGGTTCGGCAGGCGAGGGCGAGGGTATCGACGGC
>CEUS01096254.1_pt1 | contig 17506 bp, 29 predicted proteins | sample 427031 | NCBI WGS metagenome assembly CEUS01 (sample SAMEA2622837, study PRJEB7988) | marine metagenome | biome: marine biome (ENVO:00000447); feature: marine epipelagic mixed layer (ENVO:xxxxxxxxx); material: "saline water (ENVO:00002010), including plankton (ENVO:xxxxxxxx)" | depth 140 m | reverse complement strand
ATATCGACCAATTACAGCATAACGTGATGGGGCTGATTTTATATCAGGTTTTTCAATAACATCTTTTATTTTAAATTCTTTCTTATTAATTTTATTTAAATCAAAAATACCCCATCTGGATACATCTTTTTTATCAACTTTTTTTGCCGCTATTACAGATGCATTATGTTTTTTATGAATTTTTATTAAATTCTTAGAACAATTATTTTTGATAATCAAATCATCGGGCATTACCATTAAAAAATATTTAGAATTTACTAGATTTTTACATTGCAAAACTGCATGACCAGTACCTTTTGGTGAATTTTGATAAACAAACTTTATCATTTTTTTATATTTTTTTATTTTGGAGTATTCTAGTTTTAATCTTTTATCTTTTCTTTTAATTCTTATTAGCTTTCTATAAAATGCATCCTTGTAAAAATAATCTTTTATTGAAAGTTTTTTTTTTGATATAATAAATATAAATTCTTTAATCCCAGATTGAATGCATTCATCTAATATATATTCCAGTCCAGGTTTACCATTTATTGGTAATAACTCTTTTGGTATAACACTAGTTAAAGGTAATAACCTTGTTCCTAAACCAGCTAAAGGAATAATAGCCTGTTTAATCATTGCTTTCTTTTACATATAATATTTAAGATTTACAAATGAAAATAATTACAAACAAAAATACGCTAAAAAAAATAGTTATTAAAGAAAAAAAAATTGGATTTGTGCCTACCATGGGAGCTATTCATCCAGGACATATATCGTTAATTAAAAAAGCGTCACAAAATTGTAGTAAAACTATAGTGTCTATTTTTGTCAATAAACCTCAATTTAACCAAAAAAATGATTATAAAAAGTATCCAAGAAATTTAAAACAAGATATTTCTCTATTAAAAAAAACAAATGTCGATATTCTCTTTTTACCAAGTTTTAAACAAATATACCCAAATGGACGAAACAAAAATATTAAAATTGACTCATTTCAAAATATGTTATGTGGAAAAACTAGACCTGGGCACTTCAAAGCTGTTGTTGATGTTATAGATAGGTTTATTAAAATAATAAATCCTTATAAAATATTTTTTGGTGAAAAAGATTTTCAACAACTTAAGCTAATAGAATCCTTTGTTAATAAAAACCATAAAAACGTGAAAGTAATTGGTTGTAAAACTATTAGAGAAAAAAATGGTGTAGCGTACTCATCTAGAAATCTTTTATTAAATAGAAGTGAATTTTCTATAGCTTCTAAAGTTTATAAATTTCTATATATGAATAAAAAAAAAATTATTAAAAACTATATCTCAATAAAATTTGTAAAAAACAAATTGTATCAAATTGGAGTAAATAAAATAGATTATTTAGAGGTTGTTGATATAAATAAAACTACCAGACCATTTAAAAAAAATAAGTTATTTAAATTATTCGTTTCTTACTATTTAGGAAATACAAGATTAATAGATAATATTTAACTATAAAAATAATATGCCCCTATTCCTAAAAATGATAGGAATCCTATTACGTCAGTAATGGTAGTAACAAAAACACTTGATGCTATAGCTGGGTCAATATTAAATTTTTTTAAAGTGACTGGAACAAGAATACCAAATAAACCTGCTACTATCATGTTTAGTACCATTGATATAGCTATCAACATTGATAAATTTGGATCTTTAAACCATAATTGAACTATAGCTCCAGTAATTACTGCAAAAATAATTCCATTCAAGATTCCAATAACAAATTCTTTTGTAACAATCTTTCCAAAGTTTCCTGATGAAAGTTGTTTTGTTGCAATAGCTCTAATAGTAACAGCTAACGTCTGCATGCCTGCATTACCACCCATAGAAGCAACGATTGGCATAAGAAATGCTAAAGCTACCATTTGTTCGATCGTAGCTCCAAATTTACTAATTACCCATGTTGCTAAAAGTGCTGTAAATAAATTTAATAACAACCAATTGAATCTTCTTTTGGTTTTTTGAAAAATACTATGAGTAATTTCCTCATCTCCAACTCCAGCTAATCTTAAAACATCTTCCTCAGCTTCTTCTTTTAAAACCGTAAAAACGTCATCACCAGTAATCATACCTACTAGTTTATTATTTTTATCAACAACACCAGCAGCTACTAAATTATAATTTTCAAATATATAACCAACTTCTTCTTTATCCATTTTGACAGGAATTAATACTTGTGTTTCGTTCATAATAGAGTTCATTTTTGATTCCCTTGGAGTTCTTAAAACTTTTGACGATGGAACAGTGCCAATTGGTTTGAAATTGTTATCAACAATAAAAATTTCAAGAAACTCCTCTGGCAAATCTTTGCTTTCTCTTAAATAATCTATTGTTTGTCCTACCGACCAATTGCTTGGAATTGCGGTAAACTCTCTTTGCATAATACGAGCAGCAGAATCTTCTGGATAACTTAAACCCTCTTCTAATAAAAATCTATCTTTTGGCGGAAGCTTTTCTAATACATTATTTTTCTTTTTTTCATCTAAATTTTCTATAATTTTTAAAGCATTATCGGACTCCAATCTTTTTAAAATATTAGCTACTGATTCTGTAGATAAAAGTATAAAAACTTCAGATTGTATGGACTCATTCAGCTCAATAAATATTTCTGGATCCAAACTAAATCCTTCAAGTTCAATTAGTTTTGCTCTATCAGCAGGTAGAAGATTTTCAATAATATCAGCAGAATCGGCAGGATGCATTTCTTTCAGAGTTTTGTCCAAAAATTCAGTATCATTTTCTTTGATTTTCTTATTAAAAACGTTAATGAATTCTTTATTAAACTCAAAATTAACTTTCTTATCTGATAGTTGTTTTGTTAAACTCATTTTTGTACCTTAGTTTTAATTTGAAACTATTTAGTTGATTTTTTTTAAAACCACAAACTTAAAATGAATATGGAAGTAAAAAATAGCGTAAAACCAGTTGATTACATAGATTCCATGAAAATATTAGAAAAAAGGGTAATTGATGTTTTTGAAGGTAAAAAAGATGAATTGCTATGGATTCTTGAACATCAAACAATATGTACTGCTGGCACAAGCTCGAAAGATAATGATTTGTTAGATAAAAATTTAAAAGTAATCAAAACAAATCGTGGTGGGAAACATACTATTCATAGTCCAGGTCAAAAAATAGTTTATTTTGTTCTAAATCTAAATAAAAGAGAAAAAGATATAAAAAAATTAATAAATAATGTTGAGCTTTGCATTATAAATATACTGAAAGAATATAATATAAATTCATATAACGACCCCAAAAATATTGGTATATGGGTCAACAAAAATAATGAATCAAAAAAAATAGCAGCTATAGGAGTGAAAGTAAAAAAGTGGATTGCTTATCATGGTTTTTCATTAAATGTATGTAATGATCTTTCTATATATAAAGGAATAGTTCCATGTGGTATTAGAGAAAAAGGAATTATTAGTTTAAAAAAAATGGGAATTAAAAACTATAATAACATTGAAGAAATAATTAAAAATAATTTTTTAAATATTTTTCATTAAGAATTTCTAGAAAATCTTTAGGTAAATCTGCCTTAAAGTTATATTTAATATTATTAATTGAAAAATTAATTTTATATGCATGTAACATAAGATGAGCGTTTTTTTTATAGGTATTTTTATTTAATCTGTATTTAGAATCCCCTAATATTGGATTTCCAATATTCAATAGTTGTTTTCTTAATTGGTGCTTTCTTCCAGTAAGAGGATGAAGTTTTAATAAAGAATATTTTCCATTAGAATCTACTACTTGAAAATGAGTTATTGCTTTTGTTTTAACTTTTTTATCATCTTCATATTGAAACAAATAATCTATCAAAGTTCCCTTTTTTTCTTTCGGCTCACCCAAAACAATACCTAAGTAAGTTTTGTGTATCTTTCTTATTCTAAATAATGATGTAAGTAATTGTGCATATTTTCTATTTTTAGCAATAATTAAAACACCTGTAGTTTCTTTGTCTATCCTGTGAACAGGATATGGAGGTGAATTCTCGAACTCTTTTGTTTTACTTAATATATCTAGAATATTTCTCTTAGATTTTGTTCCACCTTGAACAGGAATGCCGTTAGGTTTGTTTATTACAGAAAAATTTTCGTTGTTCTCAATAAATAAACTTGATGAATATGTAAGTTCTTTTTTTGTTGGTATATATTTAATCTTCTTTTCTTTATGCTTGTCTGCTTTAAAATGAATATTTTTTATATTTACTAAATCATTTTGTTGCAGTTTATAGGAACTTTTCTTTTTTTCATTATTAACTCTAATATTTCCTTTTCTTATATTCTTTTCTATTAATGATTGAGGAACATAAATTACGTTTTTTTTAAACCATCTATCCAAACGTGTATTAACAAAATCTTTTGAAATAGAAAAATTTTTGTCCATTAAATTGTGTGAATATTACTATTTTAAAAGTAACACATTCTTTATTTGTAAAAAATAATTTATTTTTTTGCCTTAGCTTTTTTACTAATTTCTTTCGTTTTTGGCTCTTTTTTTTCGTTAATTTTATCTTTTGCTTCTTTTGCTTCTGCTTTTTTAGGAATATCAACTTTTTTAGCTTCTGTATCTCTATCTACTAGTTCAATAATAGCTAAAGGAGCGTCATCTCCATATCTAAAACCAGCTTTAATTATTCTGCAGTATCCACCATTTCTTTTTTGGTATCTTTGGGATAAAGTTTTAATTAACTTATCTACTGAATTTTTATTTTGAAGTTTTGAGAAAAGATTTTTTTTAGATTGAAGGCTATTTTTTTTACCAAGCGTAATCATTTTATCAATCTTTGGTTTTAGTTCTTTAGCTTTTGGTAAAGTTGTAGTAATTTGCTCATATTTAATAAGTGAATTAAGCATGTTACCAAACAATGCTTTTCTATGTTCCGTAGTTTTATTTAATTTTCTATAAGCAAGTTTGTGTCTCATAAATTAAACATTTTCTTCAAGGCTTTTTGATAATTCAGCTATATCGTCAGGTGGCCAATTTGGAATTTCCATTCCCAAATAAAGAGACATAGAGCTTAATACTTCCTTGATTTCATTTAGAGATTTTCTTCCGAAGTTTGGTGTTCTTAGCATTTCCGGTTCTGTTTTTTGAACTAAATCACCAATATAAATTATATTATCATTTTTCAAGCAATTCATAGATCTTACTGATAATTCTAGTTCATCAACTTTTTTAAGTAAATTTTTGTTAAATTCAGGTTCTTTAATTGCCGTTTTTTGTTCGATTTCTTGAGGTTCATCAAAATTAATAAACAATGAAAGTTGATCTTGAAAAATTCTAGCTGCAAAAGCTACTGCGTCTTCAGCCGAAATTGACCCATCTGTTTCTATATCTAAAATTAATTTATCATAATCTAAAGATCCGCCCTCTCTTGCATTTTCAACTGAATAAGAAACTTTTTTTACTGGGCTAAAAAGTGAATCAATCGCAATTAATCCTAAAGGAGAATCATCATTTTTATTTAAATCTGCAGGTCTATATCCTTTTCCGGTATTAGCTGTTAACTCCATATAAAATTTTGTATTTTCATCTAAATGACATATTACAAGATCAGGGTTTAAAATTTTTACCTCAGTGTTTTCCTGTATATCCTTTGCTTTAATTACTCCAGGACCTTTTACATCTAAAATTAATTTTTTTGGTCCATCTGACATGACTTTTAATGACAAAGATTTTAAATTTAAAACTATATCTGTGACATCTTCTCTTACACCTTTAATAGAAGAAAATTCATGAAGAACTCCATCTATTTGAATAGCGGTAATTGCTGAACCTTGTATAGACGAAAGTAAAATTCTTCTTAACGAGTTTCCAATAGTAAGACCATAACCTTTTTCCAAAGGTTCTGCTGTAACCGTTGTTGAAGATTTATCATCACTAGTTTTAAAATTTAATTTACTAGGTTTAATTAGTGATTTCCAATTTTTATCAATTAATGCATTTTCCATATTTTTATACCCTTCTTTTTTTTGGTGGTCGCGATCCATTGTGCGGTATTGGTGTTGTGTCTATAATAGAAAGTATTTTAAAACCTCTTGCTTGAAGAGCTCTTAAAGCTGTTTCTCTTCCAGCTCCAGGACCTTTTACTTTTACTATTAATGTTTTCAATCCATGTTCTTGTGCTTTTCCAGCGGCATGATCAGCTGCGATTTGTGCTGCATAAGGAGTTGATTTTCTTGAACCTTTAAATCCTTTTGATCCAGCTGATGACCAAGCTATTACATTGCCACTATCGTCAGATATTGAAACTATTGTATTATTAAACGTTGCGTATACAGAAGCAATACCAGAAGTAATATTTTTTTTAATTTTCTTTTTTATTTTTTTTTTAATTACTGGTGCTTGAACTTTTTCATCTTTTGCAGATACTTTTTTATTATCTTTTTTATCTTTATCAGCCATAAATTATTTTTTAAGTGGTGTAAGTTTTTTACCAGCAATTGCAATTGCTTTACCTTTTCTTGTTCTAGCATTACAGTGTGTTCTTTGCCCTCTAACTGGTAATTTTTTTTTATGTCGTGAACCTCTGTATGTAGCAAGATCCACTAAGCGTTTAATATTTAAAGAAACTTCCCTTCTTAAATCTCCTTCAACTTTATAATTTGCATCAATAAATTCTCTTATCTTTAAAACCTCTTCATCAGTTAATGAATTAACTCTTTTATTTTTTGAAATGTTCAGTTTTTGACAAATATTGCTTGAAAATCTTTCGCCGATACCATGTATATATTGTAAAGCTACATGCACAATTTTATTTTGAGGAATGTTTACACCAGCTATTCGAGCCATAAATTTATTGAAGCTAATATTCTAAAGTCGCTATTTATATAAATGCATAGTATAAAGTCAAGTCTCTAAAGTATGCATAATTTCACATATTTCCTTATAAATTATTGGAATCTCCCTCATTCCATCAATTTCATGTAATATTTTACGTTTTCTGTAATATTCTGAGATGGGTAAGGTTACTTCATGATAGGTTTGAATTCTCTTAGTTATTGTTTCCTCATTATCATCAGATCTTCTTTCTAAAAACTTAGAGTCACAAGGATGATTCTCTTTGATAGCAGGGCTAAAAAAAACATTAAAAATTAAACCACAATTAGAGCATGTTCGTCTCCCTAATATACGTTTAATAATTACATCAGAATTAACTCTTAAACTCAGAACACATGAGATTTTTTGATTGTGTTTGTTAAGTAATAAATCTAAGTTTTTAGCCTGCGACATGCTTCTAGGATATCCATCAAATAAAATAGAATTTGAATTTTTTTGATTAGAAATAATTTCTTCAATTAATTTACCTATTAAACTATCCTCTACAAATGATCCTTTATCAATTACTTTCTTAATTTCAAACCCTAGTTTTGATTTTTTCTTAATTTCTCCTCTTAATAAATCTCCAGCAGATATTTTTAATAAATTAAATTTTTTAACTATTTTATCTGACTGAGTTCCCTTGCCAGCTCCAGGAGGTCCGAATAAAACAACATTTGCCACTTTTTATCTTCCAAATTTTGTTTTTTTAATTAATGACTCGTATTGTTGACTCATCATTCTTGTTTGTATTTGTGAAACAGTATCCATAGCTACCACAACAACAATTAAAACTGAAGTTCCACCCAAATAAAATGGGATTGGATATTTAGAAATTAAAAACTCTGGCGTTAAACAAATAAAAGTAAGATATAAAGCTCCTAATGTTGTTAATTTAGTTAATATATCTTCTATGTATACGGCTGTTCTCTCGCCTGGTCTTATGCCTGGCACGTAACCACCTTGTTTTCTTAAATTTTCTGCTGTTTCATTTGGATTAAAAACTATTGATGTGTAGAAAAAAGAAAAAAATATAATTCCTGAGGCGTAAAGCAACATATATAAAGGCTTTCCTTGAGAAAATAAAGATAACAGATTCTGAAAGAAACCAACTTCCGTCATTCCAAAATTAGAAAAAGTAACTGGTAGCAATAGTAGAGCTGAAGCAAATATTGCTGGTATTACTCCTGCTGTATTAATTTTTAATGGTAAATGAGATGATTGACCACCATAAATTTTACTTCCCATTTGTCTTTTTGGATAATTTATTAATATCTTTCTCACAGCTCTCTCAATAAATACGATAAAAGCAATAATAAATAACAACAACGCAAATATCGATAAAATTGCTGTTGCTGACAATGCGCCAGTTCTTCCTAGCTCAAAAGTTGTTGCTAAAGCACGAGGTATTTCTGCAACTATTCCTGAAAAAATAATCAGAGATATTCCATTACCAATACCTCTTTGCGTAATTTGTTCACCTAACCACATTAAAAACATAGTTCCTGCTACTAATGTGATTACAGTGGTCAATCTAAAAAAAGTTCCAGGATCAAAAACAACATTGGATGAACTTTCTAAACCTATCGCAACTCCATAACCTTGAATAGCTGCCAATAAAACAGTTCCATATCTTGTAAATTGTGTTATTTTTTTTCTACCAATTTCGCCTTGATTCTTTAGACTTTTAAAATATTCTGAAGTCCCGGTTAGAAGCTGAACTATAATTGCTGATGAAATGTAAGGCATTATTCCTAAAGCAAATATTGCCATTCTGCTTATTGCGCCACCTGAAAAAACATTAAACATTCCTAATAAACCTTTTTGATTTGAATCCATCATCATTTGTAAAGATTGAGAATCAATTCCAGGTAAAGGAATATAAGTTCCTAGTCGATAAATAGATAATATTAGAATAGTAAACAATATTCTATTTCTTAAGTCGTTACTTTTTGAAAAAAAACCAGAATTATTAGTATTATCCATTTTTTTATTAAATTATAAATTTATTTTAACATTGTAACTTTACCACCTATTTTCTCTATTTTTTTCTTAGCAGATTCAGAGATAGCATTTACTTCTATGTCAAATTTAGTATTTATGTCACCAGATCCCAAAATTTTTAATTTTTTATATTTTTTATTAACGAGATCGGATTTTTGAAGTACAGATAAATCTAACTTTCCTTTAGATGAAATTCTATTATTTTTTAAATTTTCTTCTAATTTTGATAAATTAACTATTGCATATAGTTTTTTTTCTTTATTTCCAAAACTTTTAAATCCTCGTTTTGGTAATCTTCTGTATAAAGGCATTTGACCGCCTTCGAAACTTTTTATTGCAACTCCCGATCTAGATTTTTGGCCCTTGTGCCCTCTACCAGAAGTTTTTCCTTTTCCAGAACCTATACCTCTACCCAGTTTTTTTTTAGGTTTAGTAAGTTTTATGTTAAAAGTATTTAATTTCATTATTTATTGTTTCTTTTTTGTAATTTCTGCAATCTTTTTTCCTCTTATTTGAGCAATTTTTTTTGGTGAATTTTGACTTCTTAATCCTTTAACGCATGCTCTTAGTACGTTTATTGGGTTTGATGTTCCTATAGATTTAGCAACTATATCTTTGATGCCAACTACTTCACAAGCAGCTCTAATAGGTCCACCAGCAATTATTCCTGTTCCTGAGGGAGCTTGTCTCATTAATACTTTTCCAGCACCTTCTTTCGCGTAAACATCATGATGAACTGTTCTTCCATCAAGTAAAGGTACCTTAAATAAATTATTTTTAGCATTTTCTGTAGCTTTTTTTATAGCATCAGGAACCTGTTTGGCTTTACCGTGCCCAACTCCCATTGATCCAGTTTGATTCCCAACAACAACAAGAGCTGCAAAAGCAAATCTTCTACCGCCTTTTACAACTTTAGTAATTCGGTTTATTGATACTAGTTTATCTTTAAATTCTGTAGCATTCATATATTAAAAATTTAATCCATTTTTTCTTAAAGCATCAGCGAATATTTTAATCCTTCCATGATATTTATATCTACCTCTATCAAAATATACTTTGGTAATCTTTTTATCTAATGCTTTTTTAGCAAGTAAATTAGCAACTTCAATTGACATTTCAGTTTTTTTCTTTTTTTTATTTTTTTCAGTAAGAGATGAAGCGGAAACTAAAGTTTTTTTATTATTATCATCAATAATTTGCGCTGAAATATTTTTTGATGATCTATAAATAGATAATCTAAATCTATCAGTAGAAAATTTTTTCAATTTACTTCTAATTCTTTGACTTCTTTTGTTGTGGGTCATTTTTGACATTTATTTTTTCTTCCCTTCTTTTCTAATAACAAATTGTCCTCTTTCCTTAATTCCTTTTCCTTTATAAGGTTCCACTGGTTTTAATCCTTTAATTTCAGAAGCAACTTTTCCAACTAACTCTTTATCAATACCGCTTATTTTAATTATAGTGCTTTTTTCGACTGTAATTTTTACATCTTTAGGAACTTTGTATGTAATATCATGACTAAATCCAAGTTGAAAATTTATTACATCACCCTTAAGCATAGCTCTGAATCCAACACCAGTTAACTCTAAAATTTTTTCGTGTCCTACACTAACTCCAATAATTGCACTATTTATTACGCTTCTTGTTGTTCCCCAAATCATATTTGATTCTTCATTTTTCTTAATAAGTTTTAAGACTAAATTGTTGTCATCAGATAATGATGTAGTAAAAATTTTATCATTAATATTTAATTCTTTAGACCCTTTTGGTCCAGTAAATGTTAATTTTCCACCTTCTGTTTTAACTTTGGTGTCCTTAGGTATGTGTATGGGTTTTTTTCCAAGTTTTGACATAATTATTAGAAAACTCTACAAATTATTTCTCCTCCAATATTTTGATTTCTTGCATCATTATCTGACATTATACCTTTCGATGTAGAAACGATTGCTAATCCTAGTCCATTTTGTATTTTAGGAATGCTGTTTGCTCTTGCATATATTCTTCTACCAGGTTTAGAAATTCTTTTTATTTCCTTTATTACGGGCATTCCATTATTATATTTTAAATCCACTGAAAGACTATTTTTTTTGTTTTGATCTGATAAAGTTTTATAGTCTGATATGTACCCTTCTTGTTTAAGCACGTCTAAAATTTTAGCTCTAAATTTAGAGCTTGGAATCTCCACATTGCTTAATAATCTCATTTGAGCATTTCTTATTCTCGTTATCATATCTCCAATAGGGTCTATAAAAGTCATATTTTTAATCCTTTCTTTTTTTTTACCAGCTAGATTTTGTCATACCTGGTATTTTTCCTTCAGATGCTAATTCTCTTAATGCTATTCTTGAAATTCTTAGTTTGCGATACACACCATGAGGTCTACCTGAAATTTCACATCTGTTTCTTATTCTAGTTTTTGATGAATTTTTAGGTAGTTTAGCAAGTTTAAGTTGAGCTTGGAATCTCTCATCTAATGGAAGCTTTTTGTTAGAAATTATCTTCTTTAGTTCTCTTCTCTTTTTTGCAAATCTTTTTTCAAGTTTTATTCTTTTTAAATTTCGTTGAACTGCACTAGTTTTGGCCATTTTTTTCTTCCTTTAGGTTGTTGTCTTTTTTAAATTCTTCTTTATTTTTTTTTTTCTTAACTTTTGGCATTTTAATATTTTTATTAAATGGAAAATTTACAGATTCAAGTAATGCTAAAGCACTATCACTATTATTAGCAGTGGTAACTATTATGATGTCTAGACCTCTGATTCTATCAACTTTATCAAAATTGATTTCTGGAAAAATAATATGTTCTTTAATACCAATTGTATAGTTAAACGAATTGTCAAATGCATAAGGACTTAATCCTTGAAAATCTTTAATTCTTGGCAGGGCGATATTTACTAATCTATCTATAAATTCATACATTTTATTACTTCTCAATGTTACTTTAACGCCTGCTGGAGCACCTTTTCTTGTTTTAAAGTTTGAAATAGATTTTTTAAACTTTGTTATTACCGGTTTTTGACCTGTAATCAAAGACATGTCTTCAATACAATTTTGTAGTACTTTTTTATCTCCACCATCTTTTCCTAAGCCCATATTCAAAACTATTTTAACAAATTTAGGCACCATATAAGTATTATTAACAGAAAGTTTTTTCTTAAGACTTTCTATTATTGATTTATTATATTGCTCTTTAATTCTTGGTATCATTTTTTACTGCTTTCTAATTTTTTTTTATCTTTAGAATTATCTAAACTTTTTAAATTAGATATATGGATAAAATTTTCCTTAGTAATTATTCCACCTTTTTTTTCTTTTGTAGTTTTTTCATGTTTTTTTATTATATTGATTCCCTTAACTTTTGCTTTATTTTGACTTCTTAATATCTCAATTACTTCACCTTTTTTTCCTTTATCTTTTCCACATAATATTTGAACTTGATTACCTTTTTTTATCATGACTTATAAAACCTCCGGCGCTAATGATATTATTTTAGTTTGATTTTTAGCTCTTAATTCCCTAGTAACAGGACCGAATATTCTAGTACCTAAAGGTTCGCCTTTTTCATCAGTTATTACGACAGCGTTATTGTCGAATTTTACTTTACTTCCATCATTTCTATGAATTGATTTTTTTGTTCTCACGACTACTGCTTTATGTACTGATCCCTTTTTAACTTTACCATTTGGTATAGCATCCTTTACGCTTACTACTATACTGTCTCCAATAGAAGCATATCTTCTTTTGGATCCACCCAAAACTTTAATACACTCTACTCTTCTAGCTCCCGTATTATCAGCTACATTTAATTCTGTTTGCACTTGGATCATTATTTATTAACTACCTCCCATTTTTTCTTTTTTGAGAAAGGTCTTGATTCAATAATATTAACTAAATCGCCTACTTTAAATTTATTTTTTTCATCATGAGCATGATATTTTTTTGAGGCCGTCATTACCTTTTTAAAAAATGGATGTATATATTTTCTTTTAACAAGAACGACAACCGTCTTATCGTTCTTATCTCTAATAACTTTTCCATTTAATATTTTTTTAGTCATTTTATTTTTTCTTTTTGTTTAATTCTGTTAAAAGTTTTGCCACATCTTTTTTTATTTGTGAAACTTTAGCAGGACTTTCAATTTGTCCATTAACTTTTCTAAATCTAAAATTAAACAAATCCTTTTTTAAAGCGCTTACTTTATTTTTTAATTCATCTAAACTTAATTTTTTTACTTCTACATTTTTCATATATTTAATATCTCTTAATAAACTTAGTTTTAATAGGTAATTTTGCTGAAGCTTTATATAAAGCTATTTTAGCCGTATCCTCATCTATACCATCTACTTCGAAAATTATTCTTCCTGGTTTCACTCTGCACGCCCAATATTCAGGCGCTCCTTTACCTTTTCCCATTCTTACTTCTGTAGGTTTTTTTGAAACTGGTATGTTAGGAAAAATTCTCAACCAAACTTTACCGGTTCTTTTCATATATCTAGTTAAAGCTACTCTTGCTGCTTCTATTTGTTTTCCTATTATTCTCTCAGGCTCCATAGCTTTAAGACCATAGGTGCCATAGTTTAATTTTTCACCTCTATGAGCGTTTCCATGGATTCTTCCTTTATGTGCTTTTCTATATTTTGTTCTTGTTGGTTGTAACATTATTTATTTCCTTATTATTTTTTTTACTTTTAGAAAAAACTTCACCTTTATATATCCATACTTTGACTCCTATAATTCCATAAGTAGTTAAAGCTTCAGCTTCAGCATAATCAACATCCGCTCTAAAAGTATGTAATGGTACACTTCCTTCTCTTGACCATTCCGTTCTTGCAATTTCATTACCTCCTAATCTTCCAGCAACACAAACTCTAATTCCTTTTGCTCCTAATCTTAATGCTGATTGAATAGCTCTTTTCATAGCTCTTCTAAATGCTATCCTTTTTACTAATTGTTGGGCTATATTTTCTGCAACAAGAAAGGCATTTAACTCCGGCTTTTTAACTTCTTTTATATTTAAACTAACTTCACTGCTTGATATTTTTGATAAGTTTTTTTTAATTTTATCTACATCAGATCCTTTTTTACCAATAACAAATCCTGGTCTTGATGTGTAAATTGACACAATACATTTCTTAGCAGTACGTTCGATTACAACTTGAGAAACCCCTGAATTGACAATATTTTCTTTAATATAATTTCTGATTTTATAATCTTCAATTAAAAGTTTTCCATACTCTTTCTTTTTTGCAAACCAAACTGAATCCCAGCCTCTATTGATCCCAAGTCTTAAACTGATTGGATTAACTTTTTGTCCCATGTGCTTCTTCCTTTTTTTTTATTTGTTCTGATAATATAATTGTAATATTACTAAATGGCTTTTTTATCCCGCTAGCTCTTCCTTTTGCTCTTGCTCTAAATCTTTTTAAAACTATAGATTTCCCAACATAGGCTTCTTCTACATATAAATTGTCAATATCATATTGGTAATTATTTTCTGCATTGGCTATAGCAGATAAAACTGTTTTTTTAATATCCTTTGCTATACGTTGACGGGCAAAAGTTAGGTCACGAACAGCTAAGTCAACTTTTTTACCTCTTATATTTCGTAATAATAAATTAATCTTCCTAGGACTTGATCTAACATTTTTATTTATTGCTTTTACGATATTTTTATTTTTTTGCATCATCTTTTCCTTTAGGTGTTGCTGCCGGTTTTGCTGCAGCTGTTGCTCCAGGTGCTGATTTAGGTGCCGCTGCACCCGGTGCTGGCGCGGCAGCTTCTGCTCCTTCAGCAGCAGCTTTTTTGTCTGCCGGTGTATGACCTGAAAATGTCCTTGTTGGAGAAAATTCACCAAGTTTATGCCCTACCATTTCTTCAGATATTTTAATTGGTATAAATTTCTTTCCATTATGAATTAAAAAACTAAAACCTACAAATTCAGGTATTATTGTAGATTTTCTTGACCATGTCTTAATAGGAGCTTTAACAGGTTTGTCTTTCAGCTCCTCAACCTTTTTTATTAAACTTGGGTCAACAAATGGACCTTTCCATACTGATCTTGACATAAATTAATTCCTTTTTTTTCTCCTTGAAATTATGAATTTGTTTGTTTGCTTATTTTTTCTTGTTTTTAATCCCTTAGCTGATTGCCCCCAAGGTGATACTGGACTTCTTCCTCCTGATGTTTTTCCTTCTCCTCCGCCATGTGGATGATCTACTGGGTTCATTGCTACACCTCTACTTTGAGGTCTTATTCCTTTCCATCTATTTCTTCCTGCTTTTCCAATCATAATATTTTGATGATCACTATTTGATACAGTTCCAATGGTTGCTCTTGCTGTATTTATTATTTTTCTAATTTCACCTGAAGCTAATTTAATTATACAATAATTTTCGTCAGATCCTGAAATTTGAGCTGATGAACCAGCTGATCTAGCTATTTTTCCTCCACCATTTGGCGAAAGTTCAATATTATGTATATTTGTTCCAGCTGCTATATCGGATAAAGGCATGCAATTACCAATTTTTATTGCCTTGTTTCTTCCTGAAATCACTTCATCTCCTTTTTTAATCTTATTTGGTGCTAATATGTAATTCATTACTCCATCTTCATATTTAATCAATGCAAGGTATGATGATCTATTCGGGTCATATTCTATTCTTTCAACTTTTGCTTTCATATCATCCTTTTTTCTATAAAAATCTACAACTCTATGCTTATTTTTGTGTCCAGCACCTTTATGTCTTGAAGTAATTCGTCCAAGATTGTTTCTTCCTCCCGTCGACGTCTTGCCAAAAGTTAATGATTTAATAGGCTTCCCTTTCCATAAACCCTTCCTGTCTACTAAAACTGTACCTCTTGTTGATTTTGTATATGATTTATAAGTTTTTAATGCCATAAAATTAAATTCCTGTAGTTAGATCAATTGTTTGACCTTTTTTCAATGTTACGATTGCTTTTTTATAACCTGGCTTGGTTGTTTTTTTCCCTCTTACCATTTTATTTTTACCTTTAAGATTTAATGTATTAATTTTGATCACATTTACTTTAAATATTTTTTCTATGCTTTTCTTTATTGTTTTTTTATTAGCTCCCACATGAACTTTAAAAACAATTTTATTAAATTCTGATAAAGATGTTGCTTTTTCTGTAACAGCTGGCGAAACAATTGTGTCTAGATAATTAAATTTTTTCATTTTGAAGTCTTTCTTGCAAAGATTTTATAGATGATAAAGTAAATAAAACATTTTTATACTTCATTAAATCATAAGCATTTGTTCCTTTTTGATCTATAATTTTTAAATTTGGTATGTTTCGAACTGATTTATATATTTTATCTTTAGAATCTTTGTCTGATATGATTAGCGTATCTTTTATTTTATATTTTATTAAGAAATTATTAAATATTTTTGTTTTTTTTATTTCTTTTTTGAAATCATCAACAACAAAAAGAGAATTAACTTGATTTTTTTGTGACAATAAATGTAACAGTCCTAATTTTTTCATTTTTTTATTAATCTTTTTTTCTGAATACCCTGCACCTTTTGGACCGTGAGCTACACCACCACCCACAAATAATGGAGCTTTTCTACTTCCATGCCTTGCTCCACCAGTTCCTTTTTGTGCATATATTTTTCTTGTAGATCCTTTAATTTCATTTCTTTGTTTAGTTTTAGCTGTTCTAGATTTAAATCTACTAATTTGCCAATCAACTAGTATTTGGATTAAATTTTTACTTGGCTTTATTGAAAAAATTTTATCAGAAAGTTCTACATCACCAACACTTTTTCCTTCAAAATTTAATATGGTTAATTTCATTTTTTATCCTGTTTTTTGTTATCAACACTCTTCTTTTCGGGAGCTTTTTGATCTTTTTTTACTTCTTTTTTAGCTTCTTTACTAATAGTAGAACTTTTTTGCAAAGCGGTAACTTTTTCTTTTGTTGTTTTTTTTCTTATATCTTTTTTATTTTTATGTATTAAAACTAACGAATTTTTTGAACCTGGTACTGAACCTTTAATATAAATAAGATTATTTTCTGTATCTGACTTTATAATTTCTAAATTTTGAATAGTTCTAGGTTTATCACCCATGTGCCCAGCCATTTTTTTTCCCTTAAAAACTTTTCCAGGATCTTGATTTTGACCAGTTGAACCATGTGATCTATGTGATACTGAAACTCCATGTGTTGCTCTACCACCTGAAAAGTTATATTTTTTCATTACTCCTGCAAAACCTTTACCAATTGTTTTTGATGTAATATCTACAAATTTTTGATCTTTAAATAGTTCTAACCCTATTTCGTTACCTTCTTTATACTCTGAAATATTGTTAACCCTAAACTCTTTAAGAATTCTTTTTGCTTCAGTGTTTTTTTTTGCATAAACACCTTTCATTTGTTTAGTTAATTTTGAACTTTTAATTTTTCCAAAACCAACTTGAATTGCATCATATCCTCTTTTTTCTTTTGTTATAACATCCAATATCCGTCCTTTTTCAACATAAAGAACTGTAACAGGTACGGATAAGCCTGAGTCATAAAACTCTCTTGTCATACCTATTTTTTTTCCTATCAATCCTATAGCCATAATAATCCTATAATTTAATTTCTATATCTACACCTGAAGCTAAATCTAATTTCATTAAAGCTTCTACTGTTTGTGG
>CEUS01009807.1_pt1 | contig 17526 bp, 16 predicted proteins | sample 427031 | NCBI WGS metagenome assembly CEUS01 (sample SAMEA2622837, study PRJEB7988) | marine metagenome | biome: marine biome (ENVO:00000447); feature: marine epipelagic mixed layer (ENVO:xxxxxxxxx); material: "saline water (ENVO:00002010), including plankton (ENVO:xxxxxxxx)" | depth 140 m | reverse complement strand
TGCGGACAGCCACCAAAACCATACTTAGTTACTTTTTTGAGCATTAATTATGGTATTTTTTTTATTATGCTATTGCAACTTTATTAATGATATTGATGAGAACGGTTCTCATCTTTATTAAATTTTATTTACTATTATTATGTTTTGTTAATGAATAAAAACAAAAAAAAATTAGAAAAGGTTTTAAAACCTTTAGTAAATAATTCTAAATTAACGAATCAAATTATAGTTACAGACGAGAATAAAAAAAAAATTAAAGTACATTCCGTTGTAGAGCGACCTCTTACTTTATTTTTAAATGATCAAGAGATAGTTACAATGATGACAATTTGTGATTATCCAAAATATCTAGCTATAGGTTATTTGTTAAATCAAAACATGCTTAAAAAGAATGATAAAATCACCGGCGTTGATTATGATGAAGAAATTAGCACAGTTGTAGTTAGAACAAAATTAAAAACAAATTACGAAGAAAAATTAAAAAAAAAAACTCTTACATCAGGATGTGCGCAAGGAACAGTATTTGGAGATATTATGGAAGAATTTGAAAATATTAAATTATCTAAAACTGCTAAGATTAAAGCTTCATGGATGATAAAATTACTTAAGGAAATTAACACAACCCCAAGTTTATATTTAAAAGCAAGAGCAATTCATGGTTGTGTTTTGTGTAAAAAGGAAAAAGCGCAGATTTACATGGAAGATGTTGGAAGACATAACGCAGTTGATAAAATTGCTGGCTATATGTATAAGCATTCAATCTCTCCAGCAGATAAAATATTTTATACAACTGGGAGACTTACTAGTGAAATGATTATTAAAACTGTAAAAATGAGGATACCAATTTTAATATCAAGAAATGGGTTTACCTCATGGGGAGTAGAATTAGCAAAAAAATCTAATCTTACTTTAATTGGTAGAACAAAAGGAAAAAGATTCATAGCTTTATCGGGAATGCAAAGGATTATTTATGACAATAAATAAAGATAAAATTATTGGAGTTATTTTAGCAGGAGGATTATCAAAAAGAATGAAGGGAGGAAATAAGTTTCTAAAAGAACTTAATGGAAAACCTATTATAGAACTTGTAAAGAACAAAGCGTCAAAACAAGTAACAAAATTAATTATTAACGCTAATGTTCAATCCGCTAAATTAAAAAAATTTAAACTTACTATTGTTAAAGACACTGTTAAAGGTTTTAGAGGGCCATTAGCAGGAATTCTATCTGCAATGGAGTTTGTTGAAAAAAAAAAAATTAAGTGGTTAGCTACTTTTCCATGCGACGCACCCTTTTTTCCAATTAATTTAGTTGAGAAATTAATAAATAAAGCAAGGCAAAGAAAATGTAAAATAGTATTTGCCGAGTCTAATAAAATAAGCCACCCTGTGTTTGGTGTTTGGGATGTCTCATTGAAAAAATCATTAATTAAAACGTTAATCGATGAAGATAAAAAAAAAATGGAGTTATTTATTAAGAAGCATCCGTATTCTAAAGTAAATTTCCCTTTTAGTGATTTAGACCCTTTTTTTAATATAAACAATAAAGAAGAATTTGATATAGCTAAAAAATATGTAAAACAACTAAATTTATATAATTAATATTTTATGCAGAAATTAAAAATTGGAATTATAGGTTTAAATTTTGGTTTAAATTGTCATTTACCTTCATTTAAAAAAAATAAAAAATGTAAAGTAATAGCTTTATGTTCAACAAATTTAAACAAAGCTAAAATTGCAGCAAAAAAAAATAGTATCCAATTTTTTTTTAATAAATGGAGAGACATGCTTGATAAATTAGAATTTGATTTAGTAAGCATAGCCGTTCCACCAATAGAGCAAGAAAAAATTATTAATTATTGTTTAAAAAGATCTATACCTGTTTTTGCTGAGAAACCATTAGCTACTGATATTAAAATTATTAAAAAAATAGTAAGTAAACAAAAAAAATTAAAAATACCATGCGCTGTAGATTTTGAATTTCCTGAAATTGATGAATTTATAGCTGCAAAAAGAATAATTGAAAGCAAAAAGTTTGGTTCTATAAAAAATATAAGAATTAATTTAAACTATCAATCAGAAACTAATTTTTTTAAAACAAACTCGTGGAAAAATAATATAAAAAATGGGGGAGGAGTTCTTAATAATGTAATTCCTCATATTTTTTTTTACATAGAATGGTTTTTTGAGCCAATAATATCTATATCAACTTTTCTTTTTAGTGCAAAAAAATATAAATTTAGTGGGTATACAAATGCCTTAATTTTGATGAAATTCTCTTCCGGAGCCAAAGGTATTATTGAAGCATCTAATAATATTGTAGGTTTAAATGAACATATTATTAGTTTTTCAAATGAAAAAGGTTTTGTAACTTTAGAATCTAAAGGAAATGATTGGGTTTCTGATTTTAAACTTTATACAATCAATAAAAAATTAGTAAAAAAAAGAATTTATATAAAAAAAAAAGTAATAAATAAGAACTTTGATACAAGAATTTATCCTGTTTCAAAAATAATTGATAGGCTAATCAAATCTATTTTTTTAAAAAAAAATATGTCGCCAAACTTTATTTCTGGCTTAAGAGCTCAATATTTGGTAGAAAATGCTTTTAAATCACATAAGTATAAGAGTAGATGGATAAAATTAAAGAGAACCGTTAATTGATTTATTATGATTAATAAAAATAAAAATACTTATCAAATACTGCTTGAAAATTATATAAATAATATAAAAAAAATTAAGTCTAATGGTAATATCTCAAAGCTTAGATTAGAGATTCAATTCGAGTCTTTACATGACTGGTCTCAAAAACATAATCTTACACAGGTAAAAAACTGGTTTAATAAAAAAAGAAAAAAACCTTTAATTAAAGTAAAAAAAATTCCGCTGGAAGATTGTAAAAAATGGAAATTTAATAAGGATAAAGGATTTTTTTTTCATGAAAGCAATGAGTTTTTTAAAGTAGAAGGTCTTAGAGTACAAGAAACAAGATCAAGAGAAGTAGATTGCTGGGATCAACCAATTTTAACACAAGTAGGATATGATGGAGGTATTCTTGGTATTTTAAGAAAAAGATTTAATGGGGTGCCACATTATTTAATAGAAGCAAAATGTGAACCTGGAAATTACAAATATGTACAGTTAAGTCCAACTTTACAAGCAACTTTTAGTAATTTAAGAAGAGCACACAGAGGCAGAAAACCAAGATTCAGCAAATACTTTAATGTAAAAAATAATAAATATAAAATTTTATTTAAAAGTTGGTTATCTGAGGACGGAGGAAGATTAAATTATAAAAGAAATTTGGGGATGTTAGTTGAAGTTCCTGCAAATCATAAAATTTCAATAACAAAAGAATATATATGGATGAGTATGTGGCAAATTAAAGAATGTTTAAAATTTAATTCTTGGATCAATCCCCATATAAGAGGCATAATATCTCATTTTTAAATTTAATTTATGAAAACAAATCTTGTTTTATGGGGGCTAGGTAGACATTCTGTTAATAAAATACTTCCATCAATAAAAAAAACAAAAAATATTAATCTATACGGCTTATTTTCAAGAAATCGAAAAGCATTATTGGAGCAATCAAAAAAATTTTCATGCAAATTTTGGTTTAACGAAAACTTAATGTTGTCAGATCCTAAAATAGATGCAGTGTATCTTGCTACACCTATTGGTTTGCATTATAAACAGGGAAAAAAAATATTAAAATCAGGTAAGCATTTTTGGTCAGAAAAATCATTAGCAAGCAATTATAATGAAGTTAAAAATCTTGTTAAAATTGCAAAAAAAAATAAGTTAGCAATTTTCGAATCTTTTATGCATTTGTATCATCCTATTTTTAACAAAGTTAATGATTTAATAAAAAAAAAATATGTTGGTGAAATTAATTCTGTTTCTTTTAATTTTTTTTGCCCACACATGAAAAAGAGTGATTGGAGATATAATAATAAATTAGGAGGTGGAAGCTTATTAGATCTAGGTTGTTATCCGGTTTCATCATATTTAAATCTTTTTAAAAATAATTCTAAATTACACTATGTCGATTTAAAGAAAGAAAAATACTTTAATGTAGACACTTCGGGGACATCGATTTTTTTAAATAAGAATGTTTTTTTTATTTTAAATTGGGGTTTTGGATTTTTGTATAAAAACTATTTAAGAATTATAGGAACAAAAGGGATAATAATAGCTGAACCTTTTTTTTCAAAGCCAGATAGTTTAATTCCACAAATTAAGATTTATAAAAATAATAAATGTAAGAAAATTTTATTTCCTAAAACTAACCATTTTATAAAAATGTTAGATAATTTTTCTGATACACTTAAGAATAGAAATAGAATTAATAATCATTTACAAAAATGTTTGGTTCAAAGTAAAATGATCAATTCAATAATTTTAAAAAAAAATGATTAAAAAAAATTTTAAAAAAAAACCAAAAGTTTTAATATTTATGCTTTCTTATAATGCGGAAAAAACTATTTGTGAAACTATTAAAAGATTACCAAAGTCTAATTACAAATACGATCTTGAAGCTTTAATAGTTGACGATGCATCTGTAGATAATACTTTTAAAGTTGCAAAAGATTTTAAGAAAAAAAATAATTTAGATTTAAAAATTACAATTTTAAGAAATCCTGTGAACCAAGGATTTGGGGGAAACGTTAAAATTGGATTCATGTATGCCATAAAACATAATTTTGATTTTATTGCATTAACCCATGGAGATGGCCAATATCCTCCAGAGGAAATACCAAAACAACTTATTCCTTTAATAAATAATAAATGTGATGCTGTTTTTGGTTCAAGAATGATGAAAGGTTTTCAGTCTTTGAAAGGTGGAATGCCCATATACAAATTTATAGGCAATAAAGTTACAACATTTATTGAAAATTTTTTAATAGGAACATCTCTATCTGAATTTCATACTGGGCAAAGATTATTTTCAGTAGATTTTTTAAAAAGAATTCCATTTCAATTAAATTCAAATGATTATCATTTTGATACTCAAATAATTATTCAATTAAATCTTCAAAAAGCCAGAATAATTGAGATGCCAATAAAAACACATTATGGTGACGAAATATGCCATGTAAATGGTTGGAAATATTGTTGGAATGTTTGTAAAGAAGCTTTTCTAATTAAACTACAAAAAACAGGTATCATTTACAAAAGAAGATATGACGCAAGCAAAAACTTTGATCAAAATTACCATTCATTTAAACCATTTGGTTTTATGAAAATACATGAAATAGCTTTGAATAGTATAAAAAATGGATCTAAAATTATAGAATTTGGTAGCGGAAGTGGAGTTGTATCAAAAATGTTAAAAAAAAAAAAATGTAAGGTTTTAGGGATAGACAAAACAGCGCCAAAAGAAAAAGTTTTAGATAGTTTTTTAGATATAGACTTAGATGAGAATTTAGATGCTATAAAAAAAATAAATTTAGATCAATATAATTACATATTACTTCTAGACATAATAAATCATTTAAAACAACCTGAAAAATTTATGGAAGAAATGAAAAATTTTTTTAAGACGTATTCTTCACCTGAGATAATAATAACTGCTCCAAATATTGGTTTTATATTTAATAGAATTCAACTTTTATTTGGTTTTTTCAATTATGGAAGAAGAGGGATATTACATCCAAATCATACTAGGTTGTTTACTTTTAAAAGTTTTAAAACCTTATTAAAGGAATCTGGGTATGAGATAATAGATACTAAAGCTGCACCCGCACCTTTCGATTTAGCATTTGGTAAAAATATATTTAGTAAAATATTAATTTTATTAAATAAAATTTTAATTTTTTTTTCAAAAAACTTATTTGGTTATAGTATTTTAATAAAAGCAAAGACCACGCCTAGCTTAAATGCTTTACTAGATTTTGCTGAAAAAGGATCTAAAGAAAAAAAATAGAAGTCATGAATTGTAAATATTGTAAAGATAAAAATTTAAAAATGTTTGCAGATTTAGGATACTTACCAAGAGTTGATTTGTTATTATCAAAGAAAGAGTTAAAAAAAAAAGAAAATTTAAAACCTTTAAAAGTTTTCTTTTGTAAAAAATGTTTTTTAGTACAGCATCCAGTCTATACAAATCCAAAAGATATTTTTGTTGAAGACTATATTTATTATTCTTCAACTGTTAAGAGTTGGGTTAATCATTGCAAAGATTTTGTTCGAAAAAGTATAAAAAAATTTTGTTTAAATAAAAAATCTTTTGTAATAGAAATTGCTTCTAATGACGGCTATTTACTCCAACATTATGTAAAAAAAAAGGTTCCATGTTTAGGTATTGAACCTTCAGCAGGAGTAATTAAAGAAGCAAAAAAAAAGGGTGTTGAAACTATTAATGATTTTTTTAATTACAATTCTGCAAAAAAAATTTCTAAAAATTATAATAAAACAGATTTAATTATTGCAAATAATGTTTTAGCCCACATACCTGATTTAAAAGAATTTATTAAGTCATCTATTTTTTTGCTTAAAAATGATGGAGTTTTATCAATTGAGTTTCCTCATCTATTAAATTTAATTAAAAAAAAACAGTTTGATACAATTTATGACGAACATTATTATTATTTTTCTTTTACTACAATTAAAAAAATTTTTAATAATTATGGAATGACAATATTCGATGTTGACGAGTTATCTACCCATGGCGGCTCATTAAGAATTTATGTAAAAAATAAAGTTTCATTAAAAAATAATATTTCTTTTAGGGTAAAGAAAGTTTTAGACAAAGAAAGAAAAGAAAAATTAAACAGCATAAATGGTTATAAGAATTTTCAAAAAGAAATTAATTTGATTAAGAAAAATGCTTTGTTTTTTTTAAATAATCAAAAAAATAAAGGAAAGAAAATAATTGCTTTTGGTGCAGCACATAAAGCAAGCACTTTTTTAAATTTTTGTAAAATAAACACAAACTTAATAAGCCATGTTGTAGATGATACTAAAATAAAAATAGGAAAATTCATGCCTGTAAGCCGAATACCAGTTGTAGATGAAAAGTTTATCTTAAAGCACAAGCCTGATTTAATTGTAATTCTTGTATGGAATTTAAAAAAAGAAGTTATAAAAAAATTAAAATATATCAAAAAGTGGAAGGGAAAATTTGTAACATTTATACCAAAATTAGAAGTTCATTAAGTTTTTTTTATTAGAAAAAATAATTTTTTTAGTAAATAAAATAAAAATCATACTTAGCATAAGAAAAATAGGAGTTCTAATGTCTTGCATAATAAACATTGTTAATAAGAAGATAAAACCGATGTATCCATTATATTTTTCTTTAGACTTCATCATATTGTATCCCAAATAAAATAATGCAGGAATTACTATAAATAAATCGTATTGTTGCATTCTGGGAAGACAAGTTGTAGTAACAACTATTGCAACAGCAATGTTATTTATTGAAGAATTTGCTCCTTTTTCTATTTTTGTTAAAAAATAAGCAATGATAAATAACGAAGTAGATGTTATGAACCAAGATAAGTATGAAAATAAGCCAGGCCCTGGTGTAATTTTTATATTTATAAAAGCTAGCAGTTTAGAAGGCAATCTATCAAACATACTTGATAAACCAAACCCATCACCAAATGAATTAAACCATAAACTTTTTCTGACTGTTAAAGCCGAGTCTATGAAGTTTAAAAATAAATCTTTATTTATAATAAAATCATAAAAATAAATTGATATTCCAATTAATAAAAAAAATATTGTTCTTTTTAGCTCGCTAATTCCATTAGTTAAAATAGGTATTGTTATGTATATAAAATAATGAGGTTTTATAAGTGATGCTAAAATTATAAATAAATAAAAAATATATATTTTTTTCTTATTTAAAAAAAGCAATCCAATTGAAATAAAAAAAAATGAAATTATAGAAACATTTCCTGTAATTAACGCATTAGATATATTTCCACCAAAAGAAAAAAGTAATACAAAGAGAATTACAATATAAAAGAAAAATTTTTTTTTTTTAAAAAAAATCTCTTTTGATACATAAACAAAGAAAATGGTTATTAAAAATATTATAAAAAACCAGATATTTTTAAAAATTAAAAAGTTTAATTCAGGAAATAAATTAAAAAATTTCAAAAGGTGAATGCTATAAACATAAACAAAACCTTCATTGAGATTAGAAATATTATGAACACAATCTGCCAGCGGGTTATCTGGAAAGAATCCATAAGGACTTAAATTATTTGAAAAAAGCTGACTAGCACAGTAAATTGGTGGAAGATCCCAGAAAAAAACTCTATCACCAAATATAAATTTCTCAAAAAACCATAGAATAAAATTAACCGATGTAATAAATAAAGCTAATGATAAAATATATTCTTTTGATATATTTTTTTTTAACATATTGTTGGATAATAATAAAAAAAATGAAAAAGACTAAACTATTAATTTTTATTGTTGCTTATAACGCAGAAAAAACTATTGAAAGTGTTATTAATAGGATACCAAAAAAATTATCTAAATTTTATGATTTAGAAATTCTTATTATTGATGATTGTTCAAACGATAAAACCTTTGAAATTTCAAAAAAAATAAAAAAAAAAAATTCAAATTTTAAATTTAATATACTTTATAACTCTAAAAATCAAGGATATGGAGGTAATCAAAAAATTGGTTATCATTATGCAATAAAAAAAGAATTTGATTATGTAGTTCTGTTGCACGGCGACGGACAATATGCCCCTGAGCAATTACAACGACTTATTAAAGAAATAAAAGAAAAAAATCAAGACGTGGTTATGGGTTCAAGAATGATAAGTAAAATTAGAGCTTTAAAGGGTGGTATGCCAATATATAAGCTTGTTGGAAATATTATTTTAACAAAATTACAAAATTTTCTTCTTAATACTAAATTGGCTGAATTCCATAGCGGTTATAGAGTTTATTCTATTAGATCACTAAAAAGCATTCCGTTCTTTTTAAATACTAATGATTTTCATTTTGATACTGAAATTCTTATACAACTATTTATTATTAATTCTAAAATAAAGGAAATTTCTATACCTACTTTTTATGGTGATGAAATATGCCACGTAAATGGCATGAAGTATGCATTTGATATTATAAAAACAACATCAGTCGCAGCCCTGCAAAAAAACTTTAATTTAAAACTTAGCAAAAAATATATTGCAAAAGCTAGAAACGAAAAGTTTTATAAGAATTTAATAATGGACAAACTTTTGATTGAAGCAAAAAAAAGAAGCTAATTATTATTAGAATAGTTTTTTACGATCTTACTAATTTTTTTTTTAAAGATTATTTCCCAATTAGGCATCTTCTCCTCCAAAAAACTTTCTAACTTATTAATATTAAGTCTAGAATTTAGCGGTCTTTTCATTTTGCTATAATCTTTAACTATTTTACTTAAATCCTTGGTAGAAATTGGAATAAGTTTCCTGTCTTGATATTTTGATACTAATGATTTTTTTATTTTTTTTGCAAAATTATAATAACTTGTGTATCCTCTCGCAGAAACATTTAAAACTTTAGGATTCAATTCAGGTTTTTTTATAATTTTTTTTAATATTTTAATTGTAATTTTTCCTATAAACCATGCGTGATTAGGCGTTCCTATTTGATCGTTTACGATATTTAATATTTTATTTCTTTTAATTTTTTTAATAATTTTTTTAGGAAAATTTTCACCTTTATCTGCATAAATCCAATTAATTCTTAGTATTATGTAACTACATTTTGAGTTTACTATAAAATTTTCACCATCTAATTTACTTTTACCGTAAAAATTTATTGGACTAGGAACGCTATTTTCGTTCCATGGTTTATTATTTTTTCCACTGAAAATATAATCAGTTGAATAATGTAGCAGTAAACATTGATTTTTTTTACACCACTCAGAAATTTTTTTTACACTTAAGGCATTAGTTTTATAGCAAGAATCTTTATTGGTTTCAGCATCATCCACTTTAGTATAGGCAGCAGCGTTTATTATTATATCAGGCTTATGTTCATCTAATTTTTTATTTATAGATAACAAATTTTCTAAATTTAATTCTTTTTTTGAAAAACTTTTTATAACAAAATTACTTAATAATTTAAGATCTTTTTTTAGGATACTTCCAATTTGACCATTTTTTCCAATCAGAAGAATTTTTTTTTTCATTGTGGTAATTTTTTATTTTCACTTAAAGTAAGCGCGTTAAAATCTTTTTTAGATAATATTGGTTTTTTAGTTGGCCATTTAATATTTATTAAAGGATCATTCCATCTTATTCCCTTTTGATTATTTGGGTAATATTTTTGAGTGCATTTGTAAATTATGTCTGCTGTCTTACTCATTACTAAATAGCCATGAGCGAAACCTTCTGGTATCCACAGTTGATTTTTTTTTTTTGAATCCAAAAATACGCCACACCATTTTCCAAAAGTAGGACTTTTTTTTCTAATATCCACAGTTACATCAAATATTTTTCCATTAAGTACAGAAACCAACTTTCCTTGAGGATGAGGGTATTGAAAGTGCATTCCTCTTATAGTGTTTCTTTTTGAATGTGAATGGATTACTTGTACAACTTTTTTTTTTATTAATTTTAAATGTAATTTTTCATTATAAGTTTCATACAAAAAACCTCTTTTATCATAAAAAATATTTGGCTCAGCGATAAACAGGCCTTTTAATTTAAGTTTTTTGATTTTCATCAATTATTTTTTTATTTGTATGAAAACGAAGGTTGTTTATTTAATTTTTCCATTTTAGCAGCACAATATTTAAACTCTGGAATTTTTCCAAATGGATCTAACTTTGGATTAGTTAAAATATTTGCTGGAGCTTCTCTAAATGCAAAAGGAAAAAAAATAACATTATTTGGGACATTTCTATCAAACCTAACCTTTACTTCAACTTTTCCTCTTCTTGTCTCAATTTTTACTTTATCTCCGGCTTCTATTCCTTGTTTTTTTAATTGTTTTGGATTGAAGTGCGCAGTTGCAATTGGCTCGATAGAACTTAAAACTTTTGTTCTTCTAGTCATGGAACCAGTGTGCCAATGCTCAAGCAATCTTCCAGTCATTAAAATCATTGGAAAATTTTTATCAGGAACCTCATCCGGAGGCGTTAATTCTGTTGGAATAATTTTTCCTCTTTTATTTTTTGTATCAAAACCATTTGAAAAAATTACCTCTTCACCTGGTTTATTTATATCTTTAACAGGGTAAACAACAGAATTTTCATTATCTAATCGATCCCATGTTAAACCTTTAATTGAAGGCATTGTTTCTGCCATTTCTGGGAAAACATCTCTAGGATGTTTATAATTCCAATCTAACCCCAGCCTTTTAGCTATTTCATTTATAATCCACAAATCTTGTTTAGCATTTCCAGGAAGAGGAACAGCTTTTCTTCCCATTTGGACTTGTCTATTTGTATTAGTAAAACTTCCATCTTTTTCAGGAGCTGCAGAACTAGGTAAAATAACATCAGCAAATGTAGCGGTTTCAGTTAAAAATAAATCTTGAACTACTAAGTGATCTAAATTCGCAAGCCCTTTTCTTGCTTCTTTAGTATCAGGGTCAGACATAGCAGGGTTTTCTCCCATTATATACATTGCCTTAATTGATCCATCAACCATTCCATGCATTATTTCTACAACCGTTTGACCCGGTTTGGGATCTAAATCAGATTTCCATAATTTTTCTAATTTTTTTCTATTTTTTTCTTCACCAACAGGAAAATAATCAGGAAACACCATAGGAATTAAACCTGCATCGGAAGCACCTTGAACATTATTTTGCCCACGTAACGGATGCAACCCTGTTCCCGGTCTACCAATTTGACCACACATTAAGGAAAGAGCTATTAAAGCTCTTGCATTATCAGTTCCGTGAACGTGTTGAGAAATACCCATTCCCCAAAAAATAATTGCTGATTTTGCCTTTGCATAAGTTCTTGCAACTTTTTTAATTGTTTCAACTTTTATGCCTGTTATTTTTTCCATTTTTTCTGGAGGAAAATCTTTTATTTTTTTTTCTAAATCTTTAAAACCCTCGGTGTAACCTTTAATATATTGTTGATCATAAAGTTTTTCTTTAACAATTACATTCATTATGGAGTTTAATAAAGCAACGTCAGTTCCTGGTTTAAAATTTAAATTTTCAAACGCATACTTATTTAAAGAACTTTTTCTTGGATCAACTACTATTAATTTAGAACCATTTTTTGCTGCATTTTTAAAAAAAGTTGCAGCAACAGGATGGTTTTCCGTTGGATTAGCTCCAATAACAATTATAACTTCTGAATTTTCAGAGTCATAAAAAGGGTTACTTACAGCGCCAGAGCCAAGAGTTTCTAGTAAAGCAGCAACAGATGATGCGTGACATAATCTTGTACAATGGTCGACATTATTTGTACCAAACCCAGTTCTAACCAATTTTTGAAATAAATAAGCTTCTTCATTCGAACCTTTTGCAGATCCAAATCCGGCAAGAGAATTACCGCCATGTTCATCTCGAATTTTTTTAAGACCATTACCAGCAAATTCTAACGCCTCTTTCCAAGATGCTTTTCTAAAATATTTGTAAGGATTTTTTGGATCAAAAATTATATTTGGATCTTTTTTTATATTAGCTTTTCTTATAAGTGGTTCTTTCAATCTTTCTGGATTGCTAATATAATCGTATCCAAACCTTCCCTTTACACATAATCTATTATGATTAGATGGACCATCTTTTCCATCAATCCAAGAAATTTTATCTTTTTTAATATTATACTCAACTTGGCATCCAACTCCGCAATATGGACAAACTGATTCAACTTTTTTATCAACTTTTGTTTCAGAAATATGCTTTTCATTCATAACAGATGCTGGCATTAATGCACCAGTAGGACAAGCTTGAACACATTCTCCGCAAGCTACACAAGTGCTATCTCCCATTGGATCATCAAAATCAAAAACAATTTTTGCATCAGATCCTCTATTAGCCATTCCGATTACATCATTAACTTGCACTTCTCTGCATGCTCTGACACATAAATTACAATGTATACACGCGTCTAAATTTACCTCCATAGCTGTATGACTTATATCTGGTTTTGGTAAATATGCTTTTTTTGGAAACCTACTATTTTCAACATTTAGCTTTGTAGCCCATTGCCAAAATTTAGAATTTTTGTCACGCGCCACACTTCTTTTAGGCTGATCCGCAACCAGTAATTCAAGTACTAATTTTTGCGATGTTTTAGCTCTAATTGATTTAGTGTTAACTTTCATTCCTTCGGTAGGTTTTCTAATACATGAAGCAACAAGAGTTCTCTCACCATCAACTTCAACCATGCAGGCTCTACAATTTCCATCAGGTCTATACCCAGGTTTAGGTTCATAACAAAGATGGGGTATGTTATCACCACATCTTTTAGCTACTTGCCAAATTGTCTCATTTTCTTTAGCAAATACTTTTTTTCCATTTAATGTAAAAGATATATTTTTCATTTTTCTATTTAATTTATATCATTTTGAAAAAATTTTAATACACAATTTATAGGATTGGAAGCTGCTTGACCTAGACCACAAATCGAAGCATCTGTCATAACTTTATTTAAATCATTTAAAAGTTTTTTATCCCATTTTTTATTTTTTAATAATTTAACAGCTTTTTCAGTACCAACTCTGCAAGGAGTACATTGACCACAACTTTCGTCTTCAAAAAATTCTAATAAATTAAGTGCCACATCTCTCATACTATCCTTTTGTGAAAAAATCACTATTGCTCCTGACCCAACAAAACACCCTTGTTTATCTAATTCCTTTCCAAAATCCAAAGGGATGTTTCCAAGCGATGCAGGTAAAATTCCACCAGAGGCCCCACCTGGTAAATAGCTTTTAAAAATATGATTTTTTTGCATTCCACCGCAATAGTCATCGATTAATTCTTTAACTGTTATTCCCGCAGGAGCTTTTATTACTCCAGGATTTTTAACTCTTCCTGAAACTGAATATAATCTAAATCCACAACCACCATTTTTTCCAAACTTTGAGAACCATTCCGCTCCTTTTTCTAAAATATCTCTGATCCAAAAAAGAGTTTCGACATTATTGCAAAGAGTGGGTCTGCCAAACAAGCCTTCTTGAACAGGAAAAGGAGGCTTGTGTCTTGGATATCCTCTCTTACCTTCAATACTTTCTAACATCGCAGATTCTTCACCACAAATATAAGCACCCGCACCTCTTCTAATAATTAATTTACAATGTTTTGATAAGTTTTCTTTTTCAATTCTTTTTATTTCATCTCTTAAAATTTTATTAATAAATGGGTACTCATCCCTTAAATAAATATAACAAATTTTTGCTTCTACAACCCAAGCAGCAATTAAAGTTCCTTCTAAAAAACGATGAGGATCTGTCTCCATACAAAATCTATCTTTAAAAGTTCCAGGCTCTCCTTCATCAGCGTTTACGGCCATTAATCTTGGAGCAGGCTCGTTTTTAGTTAACTTCCATTTTAATCCTGTCGGGAATCCAGCGCCCCCTAAACCCTTTAGATTTGACTTTTCTAATATTTTAATAACTTTTTCTGGTTTAATTTTATTTGATAAGCAGTTTTTTAAAATTTTGTAACCACCATTTTTTTTATAGGAACTTAAATTTATATATTTGTTTATTTTTGTAGAGTAATTTTTTTTTTTAACAATGTTATCAACCTTATTTTCATTAGCATAATCAACATGCCTATGCCCTATTTCTAATACTGGGGCAGTATCACATCTGCCCATACAAGGAGCATTAATTACTCTTATGTTATTTTTTTTATATTTTTTTTTTAAATCTTTTAAAAGTTTTTTTCCACCCATCATATCACATGTAACAGTGTCACATACTCTAATTGTTATATCTGCTGGCTTATCATCGTTATCAATAATGTCAAAATGAGCATAAAAAGAAGCAACTTCGTAAACTTCAGCTAAAGGCATTTTCATTATAGTTGCAAGAGCAGTTAAATATTTAGCATGAAGACATTTATATTTGTCTTGAATTACATGTAGATTTTCTATTAGCATGTCCCTTGCTTTTGATTGATTTTTAAGTAATAAAATTAACTCTTTTTCTACAGCATCATCAACCATCCTTCCTTTTGGAAAGAAGACTTTTTTTTCTTTTTTTCTTCCTAAATCACCTTTTTTTAATATTTTAATTTCGTTGTTCATAGTAAAAAAAACGCACCTAATAATTACATAACGTTAATAAAAAAAAAACAATTATAATTCATTTTTTATGATTTTTAGCTCTATTTTTTTACCATTAATAGTTTTTTTACCAACATTTTCAAAATTAACAGTAATAATATCCCCTATTTTTGACTGAACTTGTCCAATGCCCCAATCTTTTTTCTTTGGGTGATTAACATAAATTCCCGGTATTATCAGATCATTCATAAATATTTAATAATTTTTTTCAATTTTTATGTTGAGTTTTTCTTTATTATGAATATATTTTTCAAATTACTAATTTATGAAATAATATTATGGCTGTAAAAAAAAAAACCACTACAAAATATAAACCCTCAGCAAAAGAGCCATTTATGAATGCAAAGCAGAAGCAATATTTTAAACAAAAATTGCTAGATTGGAAAGAATCCCTATTAAAAGGTTCGAACGAAACTATAACAAACCTTAAGGAAGATAAAGAGGTTTCAGGTGATTTTGCTGATATAGCTTCCGCTGAAAGTGCTAAATCTATAGAACTTCGTACTAGAGATAGAGAAAGAAAATTAATTAATAAAATAGATGAAGCTTTAAAACGTATTGAGAATAACACATACGGATTTTGTGAAATAACAGGAAAACCTATAAATTTAAAAAGACTTGAAGCAAGACCAATTGCAACTTTGAGTATAGAAGCTCAACAGATGCATGAAAACCAAGAACAATTAAACAACGATTAAACGTATATCTGATTCGTTTTATTATAAAAATAGTTATTAGTATTTATTTTTATTTATTTTTCTACTTGAATAAAAGAACAAAAGTAGTACATATAATTATATACTATTTTTAATTATTTTATTAGAGGATATTAAATGAAAAAACCTATTTTAAAGACAGTAAGTTCAACTATGCAAGAAAAAGAAAAGGTAAGAAAAATTAAAGATGAATCTTTAAATACTGCAATTTCACAAATTGAGCAAAGTTATGGAAAAGGTTCAATAATGAAATTGGGGGATAATAAAAAAAATGTAGATGTGGATGTAGTATCAACTGGTTCGATAGGACTGGATATTGCATTAGGCGTAGGAGGTTTACCGCGAGGTAGAATTATAGAAATTTATGGCCCGGAAAGTTCTGGTAAAACCACTTTAGCAATTCATGCAATTGCTGAGTGTCAAAAAACAGGGGGAACTTGTGCATTTATTGATGCTGAACACGCTCTAGACCCTTCTTATGCAAAGAAACTGGGCGTAGATATCGATAGCTTATTAATTTCACAACCAGATTCTGGTGAACAAGCACTAGAAATAGCCGAAACTCTTGTAAGATCAAACGCCGTTGATATTTTAGTTGTAGACAGCGTTGCTGCTCTTGTTCCTAAGGCTGAAATAGAGGGCGATATGGGAGATTCACACATGGGATTGCAGGCTAGATTAATGAGCCAAGCTTTAAGAAAAGTAACCTCATGTATTTCTAGATCTAACTGCATAGTTATATTTATTAACCAAATAAGAATGAAGATTGGCGTAATGTTTGGAAATCCTGAAACTACAACCGGGGGAAATGCTCTAAAATTTTATTCTTCAGTTAGACTTGATATTAGAAGAATTGGAGCAATTAAGGACAAAGATGAAATTATTGGTAATCAAACAAGAGTAAAGGTTGTAAAAAATAAGTTGGCACCACCTTTTAGAATGGTCGAGTTTGATATTATGTACGGTAAAGGAATATCAAAACTTGGTGAATTAATTGATTTAGGCTCTGAGGCAGGAGTATTAGAAAAATCAGGAACCTGGTACTCATATAAAGGAGAAAAAATTGGTCAAGGAAAAGAAAATGCTAAGAACTTTCTTATTGAAAAGAAAGATGTTGCATCCGCAATATATAGATCAATTATGGAAGCAAGTGGCCTAGTTAAAGAAAAGATGCTAGAAGGTAAAAAAGATGAAAAGAAATCATCTGAATCAACTACTGAAGAAACAAAAGAACACGAATAATTTTTATTGCTTATTAAATTTGCTTGGTACATTCTTAGTTATAAGTTATGTTTCCAAGCAATTTAATTAGAAAAAAGTTTTTAGATTATTTTAAAAAAAATAATCACAAAGTTATTCACTCAAGCTCACTAGTACCTCAAAACGATCCAAGTTTGTTATTTACAAACTCTGGAATGGTTCAATTTAAAAATATTTTAACTGGAGTTGAGGAAGCTAAAGTAAAAAGAGCAACTACATCACAAAAATGTGTTAGGGCAGGTGGAAAACATAACGATCTTGATAATGTTGGTCATACATTTAGACATCACACTTTTTTTGAAATGTTAGGAAATTTTTCTTTT
>CEUS01284389.1_pt1 | contig 17529 bp, 15 predicted proteins | sample 427031 | NCBI WGS metagenome assembly CEUS01 (sample SAMEA2622837, study PRJEB7988) | marine metagenome | biome: marine biome (ENVO:00000447); feature: marine epipelagic mixed layer (ENVO:xxxxxxxxx); material: "saline water (ENVO:00002010), including plankton (ENVO:xxxxxxxx)" | depth 140 m | reverse complement strand
GTACATTGGCGAATGTAATTGCAGGTCACACGGCATACACAATTTTCAACGGATCTATTAATTTTGAAGGCTCGACAATGTTGGACATATTGCCCGAATTTCGAGCAAGAGCAGGTCTTTTCCTATCGTTTCAACACCCTGTAGAAATACCAGGAGTAAGATTCGATCAATTTCTTAGAGCATCATATAACTCGATCAGGAAGAGCCATAACGAGCCAGAGCTGGATCCTATTCAATTTAACAAAGTACTAAAAGAAAAACTCGGGCAATTTGAAATCGATCCCACATTCATACAAAGGAATGTCAATGAGGGTTTTTCTGGCGGAGAGAAAAAGAGAATGGAGATATTCCAAATGGCCCTTTTGGAACCTAAACTCGCTATACTTGACGAAACGGATTCAGGTCTAGACGTAGATGCCTTAAGAGAGGTCGCTAACGGCATAAACAATTTCCGTAACCCTGATCATGCAATAGTGCTAGTAACACATTACCAGCGAATATTGAACTATTTGAGCCCAGATTACGTTCACATACTAATGGACGGCCGAATAGTCAAGTCAGGGAAGGCAGATCTAGCCCGACAGATTGAGGACCACGGGTATGACGGCATTATGGAAACCTCCAGTCACAATTAGAGATAAAGCACTAGTATGACTATCCAAAAATCAAGAAGCCTAAATTCGTACGACGAAGCATTTAAACTGATTGACCCCATCAAAACACCATGGGCTAATGAGTTACGGACATCTGCTTTCAAAAAGTTTCAAGAGCTAGGATTACCAACGCAACGAAGGGGAAACGAACCTTGGAAGTACACCGATATACGCAAGTTGGCTAGGCATGAATTTCAACCGGCACTAGAAAATAACTCTGTAGATCTTCAAGTTATAAATAATCACTCAATAATTAAAGACCCTTCTCACCTAGCCACATTCATTGACGGTAAATTTTCTCCTGCTTACTCTTCAGTAAAAAACTTACCTGAAGGAGTGTCATTCTCAAGCTTAGCTTCTGCCCTAGACAACAATGATGTTAGGCTGGAAAACAAGATCTCACGTTACAGTCAATATGAAACTGAGGCATTTACGGCTTTGAACACCGCCTTTCTCCAAGACGGAGCAATCATTACATTAACTGCAGGAACAATCTTAGATTCTCCAATTCACCTACTGTTTATAACTAGCTCACACGACTCTGAGGTAGCAATTTACCCTAGGGTATTTATACATCTAGAAGAGAGCTCTTCCGCAAGTATCATAGAAACACACACAGGCATTGAAGGTAATGTGTACTTATCGAATGCAGTTGCTGAATTAGTCATAGACAATAATGCTAGTCTCAAATATTACAAATTACAGAGACATCCAACAAATGCCTTTCATATAACCAATACCGAAGCACTAGTTAACAGAGATGCTCATTTCTCTTCCGTAAATATAGATTTGGGCGGAGACATAATAAGGAACAACCTGAACACTCGAATGGCAGGTGAAGGTGGATCTACCAAACTGAATGGGCTATACATGACTACTGGCCAACAACATGTTGATAACCAAGTGATTATAGAGCACATTAAAGGCAATACTTTCGCTAGAGAACTTTACAAAGGAATTCTAGATGAACAATCCAGATCAGTTTTCCACGGAAGCATAATAGTACGGGAAGGTGCAGGAGGAGTTGACGCTTACCAAGTAGATAAGAATCTCCTACTATCGAATGAGGCTGAAGCAGATACTAAACCAGCCTTTTGGGTTTATACCGATGATGTAAAATGTGGCCACGGGGCAGCTTGCGGACAGATTGACGACGATTCAATGTTTTATCTGAGATCACACGGGCTCGACGAAATAACTGCCCGCAAATTGATAATACATGGTTTCGTAGCAGAGGTAATAGACAGCATTGATGATCCTGATTTGCGAGATCACGTCAGTGATCTGGTACACTCTAAATTAGATCAATGGATAATAATTGATCCAACCTAGAGAATTCACGTAGTAACGTAATTAAGGGTATTGCAAATTATGGCTTCTGAAAGTTTAGACTCTCTATATCAAGAAATAGTTTTAGATCATTACAAAAAACCCCGTAATTACGGATTGTTGGAAAACGCCGAAATTCACTCGGAAGGGTTCAATCCGTTTTGCGGTGACCGAGTAGTTATTACCGCAAAATTAGGCGAACTAGGAACCATTTCGGAGGTTGGATTCAACGGCGAAGGATGTGCTATAAGCCAATCTTCAGCCTCAATGATGACTGAGGCAATCCAAAGCCACACAATAGAAGAAGCTAAGAAACTCGTAACAGTTTTCAAAGAAATGATGCAAGGGAAGGCGCTAACTCAAGTAGAAGAAGAAAACTTAGGCTCGCTGACTATTCTACAAGGAGTGCGTGAGTATCCAGTCCGTATCAAATGTGCACTTCTCACTTGGAGTACACTCCAAGATGCAATCTTGGAACTGGAAAAATAACGGAGCAACATTGTTTAATTCAAACCAAATAAGGGCAGATTTCCCAATACTATCCCGGATAGTAAACGGGCAACAATTAGTCTATCTGGACAACGCTGCTACTTCTCAAAAGCCACGTCAAGTCATAGACGCGCTATCTTCTGTTTATGAAAAATTTAATTCGAACGTTCATAGAGGTGTCCACACACTTAGCATGGAAGCTACTGACCATTATGAAGAAGCTAGGCATAAGGTCGCTGACTTTATAAATGCCCCAGAGCCAGAAACAGTTATTTTCGTAAGAAATACAACCGAAGCTATAAACTTAGTCGCACATACTTGGGCAATTCAAAATATTGGCCCAAACGATGAAATTCTCACGACAGAAATGGAACACCATAGCAATCTCGTTCCATGGCAAAAAGTTGCGGAACTAACTGGTGCGAAGCTTAGGCACATCCCAGTCACTGACGATGGTTTACTGGATCTCAGTCAAATAGATCATCTGATCAATGAAAAAACTAAGTTGATTGCAGTAGTTCACGTCTCAAACTTTCTCGGCACTATCAATCCCGTTAAAGATTTAGCGATTAGGGCACACACAGTTGGAGCGAAAATTCTCATAGACAGTGCTCAGAGTGTACCGCATATGCCTGTAGACGTAATTGACTTAGACTGTGATTTCCTAGCTTTTTCAGGACACAAGATCATGGCTCCTCCTGGCATAGGGGTCCTTTACTGTAAACGGTCAGTTATAGAAGACATGGAACCTTTTCTCCGAGGTGGGGAAATGGTAAGGGAAGTCTGGTTTGATAGGGCAACTTGGAATGACCTTCCGAATCGATTTGAGGCAGGTACTCCCAACTTCGCTGATGCCATAGCACTTGGAGCAGCTATAGATTATCTCAATTCCATAGGAATGGACCAAGTAAGGTCCCACGAAATGGAAATCACCAAATATGGACTAGAGGCTTTCCAATCTCTGGAATACTTGAAAATATTGGGGCCGACCGACCCTAATTTGCGCGGTGGATTGATAGCTTTTCACAGTCCAGAAATTCACCCTCATGATCTTGGGACCTTTCTTGATCAAAACGGGATAGCGATACGAACCGGGCACCATTGCGTGATGCCAATGCATAGAAAGATTGGGCTACCAGCATCTGGGAGAGCAAGTTTCTATATATATAACACTACCGAAGAAATAGATCTGCTAATAGAGTCGTTAAAAAATGCTCTAGCATACTTCACTAAAACTAATATTCCCTAGGTTAGTTGCCCCGCATCTTTAAGACGGGCCCAATAAAAATACTCACCACCTACCACATTTGGGTGAAAATCACTAACACGGCCATTCGAAGCCCATATTCTGGCTCCCGTAACAGGCATAAACATCAAAGCCTTATCTATCACATGCTCTTGAATATCAAGTAGTTTTTGTTTCCGATCGATCAAAGTTGTAGCTTGATTCTCTATTAGTTCATCCAAATTTAAATCTACGTTCCCAGTCACATTCCAGCGACCTTCACTATGAAGCAAGCCAAACAGGTATGCATTTGGATTATCGGCAGGCGTAACTGGGCCAAAGAAAGCCTGAAATTCATCTCCCTGCCATAAATCTTCCACATAGCTTCTGGGATTAAGCGTCTCCACATCCACTGAAAAACCTACCTCGTCCAACATCTCTTTGTATTCATTAGCAAGATTCAAATACATGTCTCCATAGTCTGCTACTTTCAACGTAAATGGTACAGATCCAGATTCGGAATGGTCTGCCAATAACTGTTTAGACTTGATTTTATTTCCAAGATATCTCTCCATACGATCCCTGCTAAGTAACCAATCCAAGTCCAAAACAGGAATACCCATAGAAACATCGCCTATTCCATAAGAAACATTATTTATAGCCTTCCAAGGGTCTATTCCATAAAGTACTGCCCGCCTCAAAGCAACCTGATCAAAAGGAGGACGACGGGTATTAAAAACAACCACAGAACCAGTGCCTTGTTCCGGGAAATGTCGTATCGTCAAATTTGCGTTATTGTCTTTTAGCTGACCGTACCCATCAACATCTAATGGTACTAAATCCACACGCCCAGTAAGTATTGCAGCTATTCTGGTCTCCGAAGATGGTATGGCCATTATTTGTAACGACTCAAGCCCAGGAACTCCTCCTTCAAAGTAATCCATATTTCTTTCTAATTTGATAGATTCTTTTTTATATGCATCCATAGACCAAGGACCACTACCGACTGTAGGTCCATTACTTAAATCACCGTCTGGAAGTACTGCCTCAGGTGCTATTATTCTGTTGATTCCATTGGCCAATTGAATCAAGAAATCCGAATCTCGATAAGCTAAATGAATTATCACTGAGTTATCGCCTTTGGCTTCAACATAATCGATCGACTGCAATAATGACGCTGCAGCCCATCCAGTATTACGTACGCGATTAAGAGAGAATTCCACATCCGATGCAATCAATTTTCTGCCCAGCAAAGGATCGGACTCTTGCCATTTAACATCATCTCTTAACTGGAAAATATACGTAAGAGGATCTGGGGTTTCCCAACTTACACAAAGTTCACATTCAACTATCATACTTGGCAAATTTACATTGGATCCAGACTTAAATCTCAATAACCTGCTATACGCTAAACCAGGACCAAGCTCAATAATTCCATCAACAATTTCTCTGTGGACCTCCTGGTTGGCTGGGATAGCAGCAGCAGCAACAATTACGGTTCCTTTAATCTCACCTATAGGGGAATTCGTGTTATCCAATGGCAAAGGCGTAGATACTATCGTAAGCTTCTCTTTGGTTGGAGTGGGTTGAATCACATTAGCATCAAAGTTGCTGTCCGACGTCGAAGTATGCAAATCAGTTGGTGCATTAGTTGACCGAGTCGAATCAATAGAACAACCAGCCGCTATAATTAGATTGCATAGAAGAAGCAACCCAAAAAATTTGCTGTTCAACACCTTAGGGATGCCTAAAATAATTCTATTCAAAACAAAGTCGCTACGATTGCTCCTCATCGTTGTCATTAGTCACCTTATTTTCAAGCTTACCAAAAAGCTTGATCCCCTCACGTGGAAGAACAAAAATAGCCACTAACGTAGATGGGACAAACAAAATTACGTGAACAATCAAAGCGAAGATCAAAGCTGGTTCTCCAACAATACCCAATCTACCCATAGTAAACACAACGGCGCCGTGAAAAGTACCAATCCCGCCAGGTGCCGATGGGACAATTGAAACGAAAAATACCCCTCCCATAATTAACACAACCATCGCGGGGACAGGTATATCTATACCCAAACCGTACCCTATAATCCACCCACTTAGACTGAGTAATCCCCAATGTGTGACAGTGGAAAGAAAAGAAACTATGAGATTTACTGGTGAATTCCCTACTGACTTAACAGCAGCCAATGCCCTTTTTAAAAAAGGTATTCTGTTAGATCCCGGAACAGCATCCATGCCCTTGGCTATAGCAAGTAAAACAAGCAATGTGATCAGTGCAAGAATTATCACTGCCCCTAACTGAATACTAAATCCCCTAAGTTCAGGTATTAGTATCATACTGATCGCCAAGATTGATCCAACCGCAAAGACATCCATCAGATGCTCAATTACTAGGGTTGCCAATGCAGTTGCTGAATTCACCCCTCCACCCCTAATAACCATCGCGAGTTGCACCGGTTCACTTACCAATCGTACAGGAGATAAATTATTCAATCCTATACCAGCGTTTTGGACAAGCAATAACCGGAGAAAACTTATCCGCTCTCCCCTCAAAAGGACGTACCATCTCATCGCTCGAGCAGCTATCCCAACCAAAAACACAGCGAGTGCCAAAATAAAAAGGTGTGCCGGAAATGAGTTAAGTGTATGAATGAGCTCTTTCCATTCCAAGCCCCTAATCATTAACCAAATAAGGGTTCCGCTCAAACCCACACCAACAACGATCTGAACTGGGAGGAGATACGCTCGGAATACTGTTTTTTGCCTTGACACTATTTTAGGTAAGTCCATTAAAGCCTTGAAGTCGGATGTTAATTATACCTAAAGCATCACATTTATGAAAATATTTCTGACTTGTATCATTATTATTAATCCCACTATTCCAATCCACAATCCAACCGAAAAAGGCATATCTATAGTCCTGCTCACACCTCTAGAAACGTTCAAAGTCACCCAAACTAAAATTACTGCGTTAAAAAACAAGGCTAAAGCCTCACTGAAATATGCGACCGCTAATACAATCGAAAGCAACTCAGGTGCACGTGCAAACCCTAAACTAGTCAACATGTAACTAAGTCGGGTCTTTCTTCTAAGCAACCTACCTATACCAGTGGCAAACAATCCAACTATAAACCACGAACATATTGCACTCGATACGCTTCGTACTGTGATCAACACGTATCCAGACAGATCGTATCCAATTGCTACTCCAAAAACCAGTCCTATTGATACAGCAAGCCCACCCAGTAATACGACAACAAAAGCCTGAGAAGTGGCGCCCTGATCATCTGCCAGTTCGTAGTAAAGATTTCCGTCGAATAAACAAGCTCTAATTATGCGATGTATCATAGTTCAACCGAAAAAATGATGTGCTACCGTTTTGATCACACCCAAAACTTACTTCCCCAATTGAGGCTACTAGTTTGAAAATAATCGGCAACCTGCTTCGATCACAAAGTCTTTGCAGACTTTTTGGTTCTACTATTATTCTTCCTAGGATTCATACGATGGATCCTTTCCATTTCGCCCTCTATCAAAAACAAATCAGCTTTGGGTATGATATGCAAATCTCCGACGAAGGCCAGTGGCCAAAATTCTGGTATCCATTTCTTTACAAAGTCCATACGTGGAACAATCTGATGGGCATCAATATATTCAGGTTCATCAAGCACAAAATCAGATTCTATATTAACCCTATATGGAAAAACTTCTTCTTCATCATGGCTACTCCAGATCTTCGTAGTGTCCTCAAAAAACGTTGATGTAACAGTCGCTACAGCAGCGAATACCTGCAGCCCAGTAATGTAGAACAACATCCGATCCCCAACTTCGATTCGCCGAACCTTTTTCTTTTGTGTGCTCTTTAAGCCCTGTAGTTTAAATCCCTTCTTCTTCGTTATCGAATAATTCTCAGGAGTTAACACTACAGCCCAATAACTTCTACCCATTTTTGCTCCATAAAACAGAGTGACAATTGATCCATTCTACCACGGTTAGGTTAGTTCTTAGCTACATGTTCATAATCATGATGCAAATTTCATTACGTTATACATGTGAAGATACAATTTCCACAATTCTTTTAATACTGTAGAAATTGGTAAATCCCTGTTTGGATCAACATGTTCGAATATCAAGAACTCTGTATATGTTACTCCCCGAGGTTCTAACGAGCGTACCATCTCTCTAGATTCGGAGACTGGAACTGCCTTGTCATACCTATCATGCATTAAGAGAATAGGCGCTTCTAAACTATGTATGTTTGACTTGGGCGAAATGGACTCCAAATCCTCAAGGAAACTACTAGGCAAGTCCCTGAGCAGCCTCTCAGCCTCTTCCCTATCAGGATCGGACAGTAATTTGTAAACCGTTTCCCCTACGGCTGAGAGAGGCTGTGACTTATGATCACGATAAGAACCTTTCCCCATAAGGACATCTTTAAGAAACAGTCTCTCTGCGTTATCTGACACTGCCTCAATCAAATGCGTTGCAAATACCTCCCTTGCGTCCTCCCTAGGATCCCATCGCTCAACTACTCCATCTAAATTTTGGCTATAACTCGATATCGACAACAACAGTTCACGCGCATCGAAATATGGACCAAATAAATTTACATAAGCTACCTTATTTCTAATTCGTTCATCCTGACCTGCCAATGCAGCAAAAGATGCTCCTACACAAAATCCAGTAAGTCCTATCTGGTTTTCATCTACAGATTCCATATCCTCTAGGAATTGATATGAAGCCACCAATAGATCCGCCGCTTCCATGTCTATCCTGTAGGATGTCATCATCGCATCCGACCAAGGAATTAACACCACTATTCCCGATCTGGCTAAAGCTTTTGCTAAATTCACTACCCTTTCATCTTCCCTGCCAGCTGGAACAACTCCCAAAAACAAAACGACTCCGGGGTATATCCCATCTTTAGCTGGTTCATATATATCAATTTCTGCTGACACACCATCAGATATCTCTAACTGACCAGACCTTTTCTGCGGTTCACCCACAAAAAATCGCTGTGGCTTTACTGGAATCCTCGATACCACTTCTGGAATAAACAAAGCCGTCTTCACTGCCAATCTCCCTGACGGAGTTGCTATTGCAGTTACAATTGCAATAAGTATGACGGCTAAAATGACTACAACAAAAATTTCCATTAACTTCCTCATAGAGGAATAATATTCCTTGAATAATGGGAAATCTACCAGAATTACAATTCATAGTCTTTCAAAATACATAATGCAGACTCAGGAAATAGAATGAGTTACGAATGGCCTGGTTAATTATTACATTGGCAAGCTCAGCATTTCGGGGCCTAATTCACGTATCCGACAAAGCTGTTCTTCATAAATACATAAGAACACCACTTAGCCTAATCTTACTAATCGGCGTAACAGATACGATCGTAGGATTTGTTCTGTTTTGTTTTTCAGGAATACCAAACGAAACCACTTTTTTTGTCAACATTTCAGCTGTAGCCTCCGGAGCTTTTATTGCATTCGCAGTAATATTGCTACAAAGGGTTTTGTACACACAAGAAGTATCTCGCACAGTACCTATAACTCAATGCTCGCCCATATTTGCTGCTCTTCTCGCACTATTCATATTGAACGAGTCCATATCCATTATCCAATGGGCAGGCATAGTTATCGCTGTTCTTGGAAGTATTCTAATATCACTTAAACTAGATATTCATACTAGTAAAATTTTCCTGCATAAGTCTTTCTACTCACTTATATTTTCAGCGATTCTGTTCGGTGCTGCGAATGTAATGGGCAAACTCGCAGTTGAAGAACTGCCAATTTTGTACACACAAGGTTTGAGAAATGTTACGTTTGGATTGATTCTAGTGTGTTTTGCTTTCAGATCAAAGGCGATTACTGATGTGAAAGACCTGATTAATCAACGTAGCCCAGCTCTGATATTGATCATGACAAATCAGTTCTTAACTGCGCAAGTAGGAAGTATCTTGCTGCTGTGGGCATTGTCTCTTGGTCCCGCTTCCCTAGTTACAACAGTCTCTGCAGCCAGCATTTTATTTACGTTCATATACAGTATAGGTATAACAAAAGTTTGGGCCGGGGTTTTAGGAGAAGATACATCAAATGAGTCGATCCTAATCAAATTGTTGTCAACTGTATTTATAGTCGCAGGCATTTCCGCTATCTCTACATAAATCAGCCATATTCATAAATAAAAAAGTCTTCTCATAATCAAGTGTGGCGTCTATTTTGTGCCTAATTAGTGAAAATATAATTAGATTCAATTCCACTGTACTCTCCATGCCAAGATTGCAGTTAAACTAACTAGTTGGGCACCATTAGAGATAATTAGTTATAATTGATTGGCGAATGACTAACATAACCGAAAAAAGCCGGATAGAAAAATTGTGTCAACTTATGCGAGACCGAGTCATAGTAGTTGATGGCGCCATGGGAACTAGTATCCAAAATCTGTCTCTTAGCGCACAAGATTTTGGCGGTGAAGAATATGAAGGATGCAACGAATATCTTAATGTAACCAAACCTGAACTCGTTAAAACAATTCACCGCAGCTTTCTCGCATCAGGCGCAGATATCATAGAGACGAATTCCTTTGGAAGTACCCCTATGGTTTTAGCGGAATACGACCTGGAAGATCAGGCTTTATTAATTAGTCGGCTGTCGGCTGAAATAGCTCGACAAGCAGCAGACGAATTTTCTTCGAAAGAGTGGCCACGGTTTGTTGCTGGCTCCATGGGACCAACAACAAAAGCTATTTCAGTTACTGGCGGAGTAACATGGGAAGATCTTGCAGAACACTATAGAGTACAAGCCCTTGGACTCATAGAAGGAAAAGTAGACTTACTACTAATAGAGACTTCTCAAGATACTTTAAATGTTAAAGCAGCTTTGGAAGGTATAGACAGAGCAAATAATGATCTAGGCGTTGAAGTTCCAATCGCAATCCAGTGCACTATAGAAACTATGGGGACCACACTAGGAGGTCAAGACATTGAAGCGTTCTATAATTCAATTTCCCATCGAGAACTTTTGTGGGTAGGTCTGAATTGTGCGACTGGCCCTGAATTCATGAGAGATCATCTTCGTACTTTAAGTGCACTGTCGCGTTTCCCAGTAACCGCAATTCCAAATGCTGGCCTCCCTGACGAAGACGGTAACTATAACGAGACTCCAGAAAGAATAGCCACAACTATCAATGAGTACTTAAATTTAGGATGGCTGAACGTTATAGGAGGTTGCTGCGGAACGACGCCAGAGCACATACAGAAGCTATTTGACATTAGCCAAGGCAGTATCCCTCGGTCACACGTTCCGGATCAAATAACTGAAGTGTCTGGTCTAGAAGCGCTTGTTATCAATGATGACACAAAACCAGTTATAGTTGGAGAGCGCACAAACGTACTAGGAAGTAGACGTTTTAAACGGCTAATTTCCGAGGGTAAAATAGAAGAAGCCGCGGAGATAGGTAGACATCAAATACGTAGCGGGGCTCACATAGTAGACGTCTGCTTACAAGATCCTGACAGAAACGAAATTTCTGATATAACAAATTTCCTCAAAGTATTAACTAGGAAAATAAAGGCTCCCATAGTAATAGACTCAACTGACGACTCTGTAATAGAGGAAGCCTTAAGGAGAACACCTGGTAAAAGTATAATCAACTCTATCAATCTCGAGGATGGTGAAGATAGATTCAAAACTGTCGTCCCGCTATCTCGCCGTTATGGGGCAGCTCTAATTGTAGGTTGCATAGATGAAGACAAGGATCAAGCCCAGGCAATAACTCGAGAACGTAAGTTAGAAATTGCTGTAAGGTCAAACGACCTATTGACCAACAAGTACGAAGTACCTGAGGAAGACATAATATTCGACCCATTGGTATTTCCAATAGGGACGGGAGATCAGAACTACATCGGCGCCGGAGTAGAAACAATTGAAGGCGTCAGGCTTATAAAGAAAGCATTGCCCAAAGCGAAAACAATTTTAGGTATATCCAATGTTTCATTCGGCCTACCACCTGCTGGACGAGAGGTCCTAAATTCTGTCTTCCTTTACCACTGTGTTCAAGCAGGCTTGGATCTTGCTATCGTTAATTCAGAAGGCATGATGCGGTACGCCTCTATTTCTGAAGAAGACAAGAAGATTTGTGAGGACTTGATATGGTCACGAGGTGAAGACCCTATTAAAGCCTTCGCGGCACATTTTCGTCAGAGATCATCCAACAAACCTGTTGTGGGCCGACAGAGCATACCTATCGAAAAACGTATCGCTAACTGCGTAATCGAAGGAAGTAAGGAAGGTTTGATAGAGGATTTGGACGAACTTCTCAAAACAGTCTCGCCGCTAGATATCATAAATGGCCCTCTTATGAACGGCATGGATGAAGTAGGTAGGTTATTCGGAAAAAATGAACTGATAGTCGCTGAAGTGCTTGAGTCTGCGGAAGCGATGAAGTCAGCTGTCAGTCATCTTGAACCATATATGGAATCTGCAGGTGAAGTCGCTTCTCGCGGAACAGTAATACTCGCGACAGTAAAAGGCGACGTCCACGACATAGGCAAGAATTTGGTAGACATAATACTCTCAAACAACGGGTACAAAGTCATAAACTTAGGAATCAAAATCCCCCCCTTTGATCTGATAGATGCGTACAGGAAATATTCACCTGACGTCATAGGACTTTCAGGTCTTCTAGTCAAGTCAGCTCAGATGATGGTAGATACTGTGCGAGACTTCCAAAGCGCTGGATTGAAAGTACCAGTTTTAGTTGGTGGAGCTGCTCTTAGCAATAAATTCACAAGACTTCGGATAGCACCAGAATACAAAGGGATGGTCGTTTACTCACAAGACGCCATGGCAGGACTGGCTCTCACTGGAGATTTGATTGACGAACAAGAGAGAGACAAACTGCGTTTTAAATTGGATGAGGAGTATTCAAATCTCCTACGTGAAGAGGAATCTAGGCAAACAAGAGAACTATCTCAACCCAAAGTGGACAAAAAACAAGTGACTCTAAGTAATGTCACTGCGCCCCCCAAGCCACCAGATGCTATAACTCACGTCATCGAGGACTATGACTTATCAGAAATATTTCCTTACATAAATCCAACCATGCTTTACGTGCGTCACCTAGGCTTTCGAGGACGATTCCTAGATCTGTTGAATAAAGGAGATGCCAAAGCTGTAGAGCTCAGGGATCACGTGAAAGAAGTCGAAGAAATAATGCTAGCGCGTTCCGATATAAGAGCCAAGGCTATATATAAGTTCTTTAGATCCGCATCGGAAGGAGATGACGTAGTAATATTATCTCCTGACGGATCTAAAGAACTCGAGCGTTTCAAATTTGGGAGACAGAGAACCGGGGATGGTTTGTCTTTAGCTGACTACTTACAAGACATTAACTCTGGAGCTGTGGACTACGTAGCCATGTTCGTAACCTCTATCGGACCTGGGATACGAGATCTGGCTGAGAAATGGAAATCGGATGGAGATTTCCTGAAGTCACATATCCTCCAACTGCTTGCATTGGAAGGCGCCGAAGGTTTTGCCGAATTAATACACGAACGAATCAGGGCTATGTGGGGCATAGGAGAAAGATCTCCGCTAAGTAAAGAAGACCTTTTCAAAGCGAGATATCAAGGTAGACGCTTCTCGTTCGGATACCCGGCATGCCCTCGCCTAGAAGACCAAAGCAAAATGTGGCATCTCCTTGACCCAGAAACGAATATTGGGGTCAAGCTTACGGAAGAATACATGATGGAACCTGAAGGGTCAGTGAGTGCTATCGTATTCCATCATCCAGAAGCCAAATACTTCAATCTTAGGCAAATTGACACTGAGGAACTCGAAAAAAGAATAGAAAGGGAGCATTCAGAAAATCCCACGTGAAATATCAAGCAATACTATCGATTGCCAAAATGATTTCCCTTTGAACATCATGGTCACTTTCTGTAGCTAAAGCTTCTGACAGTATGGACTTAGCATCCATGCCTCCTATACGACCAAGAGCCCAAGCCGCATGCTGCTTCACAATATTAGTATCTTCTAACAAAACCCTTCCAAGGGCCGAAACAGCGCTGATATGCTTAGCGTTACCTAAAGCCACACAGGCGTTCCGCTTCAATCCCTCCAATTTAGCACGTTTAATAGGTCTGTTTTTAAACCTCGAGGAGAACTCTTCTTGAGTCAAACTAAGTAAAGGAATTAATTCCAAACTAGAAACCATCTTGGGCTTCAAGTCTGCATCGCTACTCCGAGACACATCTCTATTAACCGGACAAACCTCCTGGCAAATATCACAACCAAATACCCAATTGCCTATTGCTGGACGAAGTTCGATGGGAATTGGACCTCTATTCTCTATGGTCAAATAAGATATACACCTTTTTGCATCTATTATGTATGGAGAAACTATCGCTCCAGTTGGGCACTCAATCAGACATGTAACACAACTACCACAATTTTTCCTTAATGACTCGTCGGGCTCCAGATCCAAATCAGTTATCAACGCCCCCAAGAATACCCAGGAGCCATGTTCTGCAGTAAGTATGTTACTGTTTTTCCCAAACCAGCCAACTCCAGCTCTTCTTGCAGCAGCGCGCTCCATAAATGAGCCATCATCCACAAAGATACGGTTTACGGAAGGGACTTCAGCCAAAACATCCAGGCTATCCGATAGCATCTTCAGTTTACGCTTCATTACCACGTGATAGTCTTGCCATTGAGCATACCTCGCAACCTTACCTTTACCTGATTCGAATTCGTCAGAATGTTCCTCGGGCAAGTAGCTCATAGCTACAACAATGATGGATTTCGCTCCAGGCAATAGTTTCTCAGGATCACTAGCTCTCCACACACGATTCTCGTTATACCAAGGCATGCCATCCATGTAACCTTTCCTTATACTGTCAATTGCAGTCGCGCTGTCTTCCGAGAAAGGTTCCGCGGTAGTAATTTTAACTATGTCAAACCCTAAATTGACCGCGAGTGAAACTATCTTTTTCTTAACATCTAATCCACTTGTAGTCGACACTATAAAACCTATAATGAACTGAGCTTAAGTACTTAGTATAAGTCATTAACACATATCGGCTCTCCTTGACACCATAACAAGCCATTGTTAGCATTGTTAGTCATGGTTTTCATCAGATTGACAGTAATGGGCAGAGTTATTATGCCGAAACCACATGCTCTCTTTATTTAACAGGAGAAACTGATTTGTCTAGTATATCCGCTCTGATTTGCAGATCTTGTGGTAGAGAATACCCTGTAGAGCCAATAAATGCTTGCGATTATTGCTTCGGGCCGCTCGAAGTTGCTTATAACTATGAAGCTATATCTAAGGTTATAAGTCGCAAAAAAATCGAATCTGGCCCCTATTCCATGCTTAGATATCACGACCTGCTACCAATCGATTTGGAGAATGCTGTCGAGATAAACGCCGGATTCACTCCTCTTATGAAGTGCAGCAACCTGGGGAAAGCACTGGGGCTTGAAAATTTATATATAAAGAATGATTCGGTAAATCCTACATTCTCATTTAAGGACAGAGTAGTGACAGTCGCAGCTACTAAAGCCCGAGAATTCGGGTTTGATACCCTGGCATGTGCATCTACCGGCAACCTCGCATGTAGTGTTGCAGCCCACGCTGCTAGAGCTGGAATGAAAGCGTTCGTATTCATACCAGCTGACTTAGAAAGAGGCAAAGTAGTAGGTGCAGCAGTATATAACCCGACACTGATCGCAGTAGACGGTTCCTACGATGAAGTAAATCGCCTCTGTTCGGAAATAGGAGACAATTATCCCTGGGCATTCGTCAACATAAACATACGCCCCTTTTACGCAGAGGGCAGCAAGACTCTGGCTTATGAAGTAGCTGAGCAACTAGGATGGAAGGCTCCTGATCACACAGTTGTACCAGCAGCCTCTGGTTCTATGTCCACAAAAATATGGAAGGGGCTGAAAGAATTTTCAAACCTAGGCCTTATAGGAAAAGTTAACACCAGAATGCACGTCGCACAACCCGAAGGCTGTTCACCAATAATTGAAGCGTATGATTCCAAAACCCTCCAAGTCAAACCTGTTAAAGCAAATACGATCGCGAAATCCTTGGCGATTGGCAACCCTACAGATGGAATCTATGCCCTGAAAACTATCCAAGAATCAAAAGGCTCCGCTGTCGTAGCAATGGAAAGCGAGATAGCGGACAGCATAAAGTTACTTGCTGAAACTGAAGGTATTTTTACTGAAACGGCCGGGGGAGTGGTCATATCAGGTCTCAAAAGGTTAGTTAATGAAGGTAAGATCAAACGTGATGAGCTAACTGTAGCTTACATAACTGGAAACGGCCTAAAAACTATAGAGGCGGTAGAAGACGCGGTCAAACCAGTGTTTACTAAGCCCAATTTGGAAGCTTTCGAAGAGTCTATGCACGCCGGAGCTACACTATAACGGGAGTTAATATCATATGGTTAACAAACGGATTAAATTTACTTTCCCACCAGTATTAATTACTGAGCCCGTAATTCATAAAATTGGTCAGGACTTTGATGTTGTTACGAACATTAGACGAGCAGACGTCCGTGAAGAGATGGGCTGGGTAGTCCTAGAGCTAACGGGCTCTACAGAAGAAATAGATAGAAGCCTGGATTGGGTAAGAAGTCTAGGCGTTAGAATAGATCCTGTTGGAGGAGACGTGGTAGAAGGCTAGCTTTACTGACTAACAATTGCTCAAATAAATTATTGAGCCTGAATGTCTTAGGAGGATGAGGAACAAATGAGTGTAACTATAAGAATACCCGGCCCCTTACGAAGGGTCACAAATGGTCAATCACAGGTTTCAGTGGAGGCCACAACCGTTGCAGAAGCAATCGATTCCCTAGACTCGGAACACGCAGGAATCAAAGATAGGATTTGTGACGAAACTGGAGACCTTAGGTACTTTGTAAATGTGTACCTTAACGGCGAGGATGTCCGTTTCTTAGATGGAACTAATACCATTGTCAATGCAGGAGATGAACTAAGTATAGTGCCTGCAGTCGCTGGCGGCGCTATCTGAATTATTAATTCGCAATTAGCGAATTAACTTATGCCTCTGTTCTAACCTAGCTTCTTCGTTTGCCGTCTGATATCCAGAAAGGAAATCCACTTTGAATTTTTCAAATGTACCAGCGATTATGGATTCTCGGATTTCTCCCATCAGTCGCGTAAGAAATCTCAGATTATGTATTGAGGCAAGCCTCAGTCCAAGCAATTCCTTTGCTTTAAACAGGTGATGCAAATAACCAATAGTGAAATTAACACAAGTGTAACAGTCACAATTAGCTTCAACTCCGTCTGAGCTGCCTTTAAACATCGCAGTAGCTACATCTATCCTACCAAATCTAGTGAAAAGCGCCCCATTACGGGCAATTCGAGTGGGTAAGGCACAGTCAAACATGTCAACACCATAAGAAACACCCCTGACGAGATCTTCAGGAGAACCTACTCCCATAAGATACCTAGGCTTATCTGCGGGCAAAAGTGCAGCGCTAAATTTTACCATCTCATACATTTTAGACTTCGGCTCTCCGACTCCCAAACCACCTATTGCATACCCTGGGAATCCAAGTTCAGTAATGAAAGCCGCGGATTCTTCCCTAAGGTTCTCAAACATGCCTCCCTGAATGATCCCAAAAAGTGATTGTTCTCCAGCAGGCATACTTGCTAAGCACCTTTCAGCCCACCGGTTAGTTCTATGCATCGCATCACGTGCAACCACTGTGTCATCCGTATAGGCTATGCACTGATCAAACGCCATGACTATATCTGCACCTAGTTGGGCTTGATA
>CEUS01255767.1_pt1 | contig 17531 bp, 13 predicted proteins | sample 427031 | NCBI WGS metagenome assembly CEUS01 (sample SAMEA2622837, study PRJEB7988) | marine metagenome | biome: marine biome (ENVO:00000447); feature: marine epipelagic mixed layer (ENVO:xxxxxxxxx); material: "saline water (ENVO:00002010), including plankton (ENVO:xxxxxxxx)" | depth 140 m | reverse complement strand
TACCACACCGCTAGTCTGGTGCAAGGTCGAGTCTGCGGACTCATGGCGATACCCTTTGGCTGGATTCAGGGCCTGCTGTAGGGCCTGTCTGTGTGTTCGGGATTAGGGATTTCCCGTCACAGTATGGAGGAACTTCGATTCCGAATAGATCGAGCACGGTGGGGCCAATGTCCATGATATTCGGAGATTCAGTTGCAATTGTCCGGTTTGAGAAAAGCATGCCAGGCACATCCGGAGGATTGAAATTGTGGTCTCCACTCCAGTAACGAGTGTTGTCTTCAATAACCGTTTCCCCAATCCCGCCAGTCACACAGGCCCAACCGACCCGGTGTCCAGGGCGGAAACCTACGATGAGGTCTGGGGCATCGGCCACATAGGGTCCCGAGTAGACCTGAGTAGCATCGTAGACCTCCCGCACTGGCTTGACTTCCTCAACTTCGTCAACGAGGTTGCAGAGACCAGTGCAGATCGCCTGTTTGATCGCTTGAGCTTCATCGCCGGGCTCTACGATTCCCTGTGCTTCGCGTCCACGCAAGTTTAAGTAGATTCCACCAAAGCCGACCGCGTATGCCTGTGTGTGTGACCAATCGACGTCACCAAACATGTCGGCACCAGTTGGTTGGTTGCCGTTTACTGAAAGAAATCCTTGCTGATAGAGCCAAGTATTGAGGTTGACGCCACGCCTGAAGGGTTTGAAGCCGTGGTCGGACATGACAAAGAGGGCCGTATCTTCACCGGTGGCCTCCATGGTGCGACCGACTAGTTTGTCCATTTCGATATAGAGATTCCTGATGACGTCCTTGTGCTTTCCTGTGCGTCCGCGGTTGGCTGGGTGTTGATCGTCGAGATGACGAAAAAACATGTGCTGTAGGCGGTCGGTGATGTCAAATACACACACTACGGCTCCACGTGAGGTCTTATCGAGGGCATCGAAGAACATCTTCTCACGCTCTTCGTGAATCAAATATGTTTGCTTGAGGAATGCATCTTCATCGATCACCTCTTCATTGAGGGCTGAGGTGTCCTCGGCAAGCCCTAGGGTGGAGTAACGCCCCTGGGTCTTGGCTAGATACACCGCGTAGGTGAACGGATGGGAAATTGGTAGTGCTGGTTGATCTGGATCAATGTTGATTGGTGTCATGTAGAGCTTGAGGTGAGGTTCGGTTTCCAGCAGATAGAATCGGACAATCCCCGTGACGGTCAAGGCAAGGCCTGGTTTGAAGTCGAGGGTTATCCACGGTGTGTATTCACGCACTTTTAGCCGGTGTGTCACCCCACTAATGTCAAGTTCCGCTTCACTCTCGTCAATGGCTTTGACCTTGAAGGGGAGGCTGAGTTCGCCTCCATCTTCACGTAGGCTGTTTTCTGGGCCTTTGAACGCCCCATGGGCGATTCCATTGGTCCAATCTATTGAAACCCTGACACCGCTGGTTAGTGAGAGTTGTTCATTAGGGTCACTACTGAAGTAATAGTAGGTGCCTTGGCTACCATTGAGGTCTGGTACGCTCATCGCTGAAAGTAAGGTGCCATTAAATTTTTCAGCTGGAAACGTGATTGGCACCCGCAAGATCGTACTAACGATGCCGTGGTCACCAAGAGTCTTCCAGAAGGGTTGACTGCGCCGGCCAGCTTCAATGAGTGGTTTGCCTAGTGGGATGCGAAGTGGGCCCAATGGCAACGACCGTTTAGGTGGGGACACTCGTGCGGAACACAGTTCTGGTAGGTGAGACTTTCGGTTGGGGACGAGGAAATCGAAGATTCGGTGCTTGCCGGGGTTACAACCGGTCTGGAACGAGGTCCAGGCAACTGGTGACTCTGCGAGCAGGGTCGTCTGGAGGCGGTGGAAGCTGCCTTGGGCTTGTAGCTTGGAAAAATTTGGCAGGAGACCTTCTCTCATCAACTGCTCTGTCAATTCAGGGTCCTGTCCATCTAGTCCCAGAACGACTACCCGTTTAACTCTGCTGGCCGCTAGGGCCCGGCTCCCGCGTACTTTTTGGAACAGCAGCCGGATTGGCCAAGTGAGCAATGTGACCACGGCTAGGACCATTGTCAGCAAGAGAATGAACAGCGAAGAGACGAACGCGAAGCCGGCACCAGGGCCGACATACGCTACCGCTGATATCGGAATGGAGAGTAGGCCAAGGACTAGCAAACCGATGGTCAGGAGCGGCCGAGGACGGGAAATAGCGTACATAGTTTGTTCCTAGAGTGTGGAGCGGTTTCTATAGAGTTGGTCGTCTACCACGTTGGCCATTTTTTGGACATCAAGGTGCCCGCCTAGAAATCGGTTGATTTCGACAGCGATTTCCATCGGATGCTGCACTGCTGTACGGTGTTCGACATAGAGCACTTCGCAATTTGTTCTGTTTATGAGTTCACGTTCTGTTTTTATGAGATGCGCGGAGAATAGCCGGGCCATTTCGCCGTCAGTGGCGTCGCCGGGAGCTTCCCCTCGTCGCTGGAGCATCTTGCGCTGGGAAGACAGAATCTCTTGGAGGTCTCTGCGGACGAATACGATCTTGTAGTGGTACTCTGATGGCAGGTGTTGAAGCAAAAAGGAGATTACCTTGACACACTTACCGCGAGCTAGGTCTAGCCAGGACGTGTCCCCGCCCTTGTCGAGCTCCTTAACTCTTTCAAGCTCATGGTAGCCCTTAGGGTTGTCGTCGTCCGCTTCGCGGATACCGTCAACCACGGTCTCAAGACCGCCTGCTTCGATCATGCCCATAAGCATCGAAGTGCCGGACCTCGGGAGTCCAGATACGATGGTTATCGATTGCTCAATTTTGGGCGACCTGGTTCCGAATAGACGCCTTAGAAGTCCCATTAGCGAGCTATTTGAATTGATGGTTCGGTGGACGTCAAGGTTGTTTAGTGGATAGTTGATTTGCGATGGGCCGGGCAGGGGCACTAAACTGCGCTCGCGATGGTCACAATCGAAGGGGTCAATGATGTAGTCCTCCGAGCCGGAGAAGTGGTGCTGCGCCATTATTTAGCCCGCGACACATGGGTCAAGGAGAAGGCTGACGGTTCCCCTGTGACAGGGGTCGACCTGGCTGCTGAGTCGATCATCCACGAAGGGTTGCTTCGGCTAGACAATACGATTCCGTATGTTTCCGAGGAGCGGGAGCTGCCTGCCTACGAAGTGCGGCGGCAGTGGACTCGTTACTGGCTTGTAGACCCATTGGATGGGACTAAGGAATTCATCAACCGTACCGGTGAGTTCACTGTCAATATTGCTCTGATCGAGAATGGTCAGCCGGTGCTGGGAGTGGTGGGAGCTCCAGCCCTAGGGGTGCTATATTACGCGATGTGCGGCAAGGGCTCATGGAGGCGAAAGGGGGATGAGGATCCAGAGCGGCTTTGCTCGACGTTGTCTGACTCGTCTCAGCCACTCCGTGTTGTCGAAAGCCGGTCACACCCGAGCCAGGCCCTCGAAGCGTTTCTCGAACAGTACACTGTTGCCGAACGAATCAAAAGTGGTAGTTCTCTAAAATTTTGTTTGGTTGCGGAGGGTCGAGCGGACATCTATCCACGGCTCGGTCCGACTATGGAATGGGACGTGGCTGCTGGTGACTGCGTCTATCGCAATTCGGGACAGCCAGAGCCTCATCCGAGGATACTGGTTTACAACAAGTCGTCACTTAAGAACGGGAGCTTTGTTGTTGGGCTCAAGCCGGGATCTTATTCTTTGCCTGCTGACAAGAGGTGCTAGTTTGGTCTTTGTTGATGGCCACTTACAGGAAGGTTAAGCTGACAGCGCGATGGTAGTGTTCTGTGCGTTCCTCGCTCGACCCGAAACATAGCTGATGCCATTTTCCGAACATTATCATCGGGCGATTGCTTCGTTTGACGCTGCTAACGCTGCCGATCCAAACCGCGAGGCTGTTGATGGTGTCCGGCTACCGAAAGAGCTTGTTTACGCTCGCCGCATGACGGCTTGCCTTGAGCGGTTTTGCCCTGAGGCGCCAGAGCCTGTCTGGCTCGCTGCCCGCAGTCAGCATATTCGCCGTTGGACTGTTTCACGCAAGGACTATTCGGTGGGTCGAGAGGGGTATCGGCGTTGGCGTACCGATTTAGCTCGTTTTCATGCCTCAACGGCAGCTGGTATTTTGAGAGAGGTTGGTTACGGTGAGGAGATGGTTGCCCGGGTCGAATCACTAATCAGGAAAGAACGATTGAAGTTGTCGTCAGAGACACAGCTGCTTGAAGATGTTATCTGTCTGGTGTTCCTTGAGTACTACCTAGAGGATTTTGCACCGAAGCACGACGACACCAAGCTTCTTGGAGTTCTTCGTAAGACCTGGGGGAAAATGTCCGAATCAGGTCAAAGAGCGGCTTTGCGGCTCCCTCTTCCCGTGACCGTTCGTTCTCTCGTGGAGCGTGCTCTTGCTAATATGGACCCTCACGGCCTTTAAGTGTCAGAAAGGTTCTGGTCACCAATGACGCCATGCCTTTATTCGAGGCTGGGGGTTTTGGCGGTCTGGTATGAAATAGGCGAGTGCTTTAGCTGGCGAGTGTGGTGTAGAGCGTCGCTGGATCTCTTTGCTGCAGTGTAGTCCAGATCGTGCCGATCGCTTCCCGAGCTTTTATCCTAGAGGCTACTGATATCGGCTGGTTATGTTTGTCGCGGCGACATAGTCTGCCTCTTTGTTTCGTGTCGTTAACTTCGATATCAAGCGAGATTGACTCGTATTGGAATAAGTCCGGTCGTCCAAGGGCAACAACCGGAAGAACGTCGTGCAGAAACCAACCGTTAAACCCCAACGTTTCCAAATGGAACTGACAATAGCGGCTGGTTATGTCCCGTATGAGACGCGCTTTTTGAACCTGAGGCGCTAATTGACCTTCGAGAGAAGAAGCAAGCATCCAAACCTGCTCTGTGACGTTCAATGGAAAGAGTGTTATCGGGAGATGGCTGGAAAGCACTACTGAGAAGGCTTCTGGGTCGGTGTAGGCATTGAATTCGGCATAGGGGGTAATATTACCTGGCCGATCCACAGCGCCGCCCATTATAAATAGGCGGCCGATTCGCCCCATGATCTCTGGGGCCTGTTGAATCGCTTGGGCGATGTTGGTCAGCGGCCCCGTCGCTAGGATTGAGAGGGCGTCAGTGAAACGGCTGGCAATGTCTAGCAGGTATTCTACAGCTCCTGTTTTCATCACTGGGTTTGAGCGGGTTGCCCAGTATCGATGCGAGACACCGCCCAGGCCATCAGACCCATGAATTTGAGGGATCAAACTAGGTGAAACTCCTCTTAGGGTGCGTTCTGTGCCGGTATGTACCGGAATCGGCTTGACCAAGCTGAATTGCCTGAGTAGGAACAATGTGTTCAGGGCCGCTTGCTGACTTGAAGTGTTGCCGGCAACCGTTGTGACTCCTATTAGTCTGTCCGAATAGTTGTGTAGCGCTGCAATGATAGCAATAGCATCATCGACTCCAGTATCGACGTCCATGATCACGTAGCGCTGCATGGCTGGTTTGGTGATGGGCCTGTCTTAGAGTCAACCTTCGTTGTCGATAGGAGAACGAGTCGGAAGGTGAGTCTAGGGACCCATGGCTTTCTTTGATGGCGCTTGGTCACTGTTAGTTCAGCCACAACTTCGCTCAATCCGGTGGTTCGCGTGACTAGAGTTCGGATTCTGGTCTGGCTGAGCGTCTCCACCAGGCGGCCACAAGGCTCCCAATTAAGGAGTGAGCGACAGTGGCGATAGCGCTGGGAATGGCGACCAGCGGGTTGGTGAAGTTGCCACGTGCCAGAATGACTCCTAGGCCTGAGTTCTGCATGCCGACTTCGATGGCTACCGTGCGCGCTCCTATTTCTCGCCCGAGCACTACTTTGCCAGTGAGATACCCAAATAGAAAACCGCAACCGTGGAGACTGAACACTGCTAGGAGAAGCTTTGGGCCGGCGTCCAGTATCTGTTCCCGTCCGCTGGCGACGACTGAGGCGACGATAAGTGTGATAGTCATCACTGCTACCAGTGGCGCGATGGGTAGGAGTCCAGCGACAGTGCGGGGAAAGCGCCATTTGAGCAGAGCTCCGAGGACCACTGGAAGGATGACGACCTGCAAGGTGTCCAAGAAGAGGTCAGTGGCGGACACCGTAAGGCGGTCTCCGACCAGCAGTGTTGTCAGGGTCGGGGTCATCAGCGCTGCGAGCAACGTCGACAGCGCTGTCATTGTGACTGAGAGTGCCACGTCCGCTTTGGCAAGGTAGGAGATGACATTTGAAGCGGTTCCCCCTGGACAGCAGGCGACCAGGATGAGGCCGACAGCGAATGGTGTTGGTAGATCAAATAGGTGCCCGAAGGCCCACCCGAGTGCCGGCATTATTGTGTATTGCAAGGCAACTCCAGGTAGGACTTGGTTACGCTTGTGCCCGATTCGGCGAAAGTCTTCAAAACCGAGCGTCATGCCCATGCTGAGCATGATGACGCTGAGCCCGATAGTGATCAGGGAACCGCTGAACCAGGTAAAGAGCGAGGGATGTACCAGGGCGATGGCGCAGCAGATCAGCACCCAAATTGGAAACGCCGATGTTAGTAGCGGGAGCAGAGCCAAAACCGGTTGCATTGTATACGGAGGGGTAGCGAAGAGTGGCCGGAGGACGCAACTTATTCTATGAAAGATTCTGGCATCGATCGGGTTCTGGCTGGTTTTACCTCCCGAATACTCTGCGGGTGGGAGATGGACTGACCCCGGGTTGGTGCCGGTCCGATTTCAAGCGATAGAGTCGAACTCGTAAAAAGTGGGTTGAGGTGATGAGGTCACACTCGCAGGTGGTCGCCCTGCCAGTCGTTTACCAGTTCCTTTATTGGCGTTGCAGCTGTGATGTTGTCTTCCAGTACTTTTCGGGCCAATGCCGGGAGTTCGGCATCACTGGCGAACCTCAAACCGACCATCTGGGTCGGAGTGAAGTCGTTGACACGTTCCTGTAGGTCTCCTGGAAGTAGCTCGCGCATGCGTAGCCGCATTTCGAGTCGGATTACCCGGTCTTGAACTTTTAGGGCAAAAAGCCTTGCGAAGATAAACAGGATAATTAGAGCGATAGCCACCAGTAATCTTATGGTGGATTCGAAGGAAAATTCGTTGAATAGACCAAAGGTCGCCCATGCAAGATTGAGCAGAAAGATGGGGCCTGCGACAAACTGATACGATGGCACAAAACGAGTATGGTTTTCGAAATTCTGCTGTTGGTCGGCCATAGCGTTTTCCTCAGAAATGTTGGTTAGTCGATCACTATAAGAGTAATGCACTATCTGGAGCCCAATCATGGTCTCTTTGGGCCATGGTCTGGCCAGGCGGATCGGAGAAAGGAGATTCAATGAGTGAGTTGGCAGCGAAGCAATGCGTGCCTTGTCGGGGGGGCGTGCCGCCGTTGCAGGGCGATGAACTGGTGACCTTTCAGGAGCAGCTCGGGGGCGGGTGGCACGTCATTCAGGAGCACCACCTAGAGAGGGAATACCGTTTTGAGGATTTTAGGCAGGCTCTGGATTTCACCGTGCGGGTTGGAGAGATGGCTGAAGTTCAGGGTCATCACCCGGACCTCTTCTTGGCGTGGGGATTGGTAAAGGTGACCGTTTGGACCCATAAGATTGACGGGTTGACTGAAAGTGACTTTGTGTTCGCGGCAAAGGTGGATCAACTTGTGTCTGGCTAAGGTCTCGGTGCTGCGGGTTTCTGCAGGAGGCCTTGCTTCTGCCTAACCTAGTGAATCATTCTCGCACCAAGCGACCGAGTCGCCGGTCTGGATGGAACCGTCATCGAGTACTTCAGCGAACACACCTCCACGCCACTGAGAGGCTAGCGCGTCGCGCAGGCCGGGTTCGGCCTGATCCATCAGGTTACAGGGACGCGTCTCGCCTCGCACGCGGAGTCGGCAGTTGCCCACACGGATGATTTTGTCCCGGGTTTGAGCTAGATCAATGCCGCTGACTAATAGGTTTGCTCGCCTGGTAGAGGGGTCGACTGGTGTCGCCAGGGCTTCGACGACTTGGTCCCACTCTCGTGTAGCCATGATTGTTACCTGACGCCAACCTCCTTGGTTTGCGTTGCCAATGATACCGGTCCCTTGGCGGAGTTCGGCTGTTTTGACTGGGTCCATCGGACCCCCGTGAAATCGCTTTATCCAGATCCGTTCGAGCTGGGCCATAAGTTTTCCCCGATTGCATGATGTGAGTCTTGGTCCGCCACCCGGCGAGCACTCTACTTAGTTTACGACGACGTTCGGAAGTGTCCAGCCTAGTGTAAAATCAAAGGTTCATGGGTAGAGAAAGCGTGACAAATCTAGATTCCGACCCCGCCACGGCGGGGAGTACGCTTGATAACTGGGTCCGAGAGATTATCGAGTGGCATTTTAATCCCGAGACCGGTTGCCTTTTTTGGCTCGACTGGGCTCAGGAGGCCGGCTGGGATCCGCGTCAGGAGATTCAGACCTTCGCCGATCTCAACAAGTTTCCTCATTTTGAGGATGAGAAGCTGCGAGGCGGCCCGTTGCGCCGCTGGGTACCGAAGGCTTTGGCCGATCAGCCAACCTTTGTTTTTGAAACTGGTGGCACAACTGGTATTCCCAAGAGTCGGGTTGCCCAGAAAGACTTCCGGGTGGATTACGAGTTGTTCTCAGAGACCCTGCCTGATGCACATTTTCCTAGAGGTAGCAATTGGCTGATGCTTGGCCCCAGTGGTCCCCGTCGGCTCCGGCTTGCGGTTGAGCATTTGGCCCAGCACCGGGGGGGAATCTGCTTCTGTGTAGACCTTGATCCCCGTTGGGTGGTCAAGCTCATCAAAAAGGGGTGGATGGAACATCTCAAAGCATATCAAGATCATGTGATTGATCAGGCGGTCACAGTGCTTTCGGCTGGACATGACATTAAGTGCATGTTTGCCACACCGAAGTTGCTGGAGGCGCTGGCAAACCGGCTTGAGGCGGATGGGTCGAGTCTACGAGATACTGGCATAACGGGTATCTTCGCAGGAGGAACTGAGTTCACCCCTCAATGGAATAGGTTTGCACATGAAGAGTTGCTTGATGGTATCTACATGACTCCGACCTATGGCAATACCTTGATGGGGTTGGCAGCTAGTCCGCCAAGTGGCCCCGATGAAGGCTACAAAATCACCTACTATGCACCGCAGCCACGGGCCGTTCTGCAGGTGGTAGATCCTGACGATGCCGATCGGGTGGTCGGCTACGGTGAGACAGGTCGCGTAATGTTGACTACACTCACCAAGGAGTTCTTCGTGCCGCGTTTCCAAGAACGCGACGAAGGCGAGCGTGAACCCCCGTGCGGTCAGTATCCATGGGATGGTGTCAGCGGGGTACGGCCATTTAGTCGACTTGCATCCGGCACTACTGTGGGCGTCTACTAACGGGTTGGTTTGAGTGTTTGGCAGAGGTTCCGATTTGGGGTATATGGCCTCTGATGTGCTGTTTCGGTGGGTTTTATTTTGGTGATAACCGTTGGTGTTCAGTTAGGGTGAGATGTGATTCATTTTCCGATACTTCGTTGGGGACAGCCATATAAGAGCCTTGAGGTCACCGAGGTCGATCATTTCTTGACCGGTGAAGCGGTGGCCGAGGTTAGTCAGGCGAATCCGGGTATTGTTGCTAGAGACCTGCGTAAAGGCGCGGCACGTGCTCGTGACGTTCTTCGTGAAATCCCGTGTGCGGAGTTGCTTGCAATGGTCAAGAAGGGAGGCGAACTCTTTAAGTCGGCTGAGTTGCCTCTAGGGGACGGCAGTCAGACACCAGATGACTTCGTCCGGCAGCAATCGGCTACCACAGGGCTGCCGGAGCACATGTGCCGGATGAATATGGGGAAGCTCGAATATGTGCTCAGCCATCTCGACGAAGTATTAACTTCACTCACTCGCAAGCTCGACTACCAAATTCTTACCCGTGGTTACGGAGAAGAAGATGGCGTGATGCGCAGCTACCAGGCTACTACCCCGGTGCTGGGCATGGTGCTGCCCTCAAATTCACCTGGAGTGCACAGTCTCTGGCTACCAATTCTGCCGTTGCAGATCGGGTTGGTGCTCAAGCCAGGACCTCAGGAGCCTTGGACTCCATGGCGAATGGCTCAGGCCTTTTTCGAAGCAGGCGTGCCTAAAGAGGCGATTGCTCTGTATCCTGGTCTGGGTGAGGTTGGAGCGGCTGTCCTAAACAGCTGTTCCCGAAGCCTCATCTTTGGAGGAACCGCGACAGTTGAGCAGTATGCTGCGAACCCTGGGGTTCAGGTGCACGGCCCTGGATTTAGCAAAATCCTCATTGGGGAGGACAAGGTCGACGATTGGGAAGACTATCTCGATCTGATGGTTGAAAGTGTGGCGATCAACAGTGGTCGCGGTTGTATCAACTGCTCGGGTATTTGGGCTCCTCGTCACACCCGTGAAATTGCTGAAGCTCTTGCTGAGAAATTGGCATCAATTGTGCCTTTACCTCCGGATGATCCAGAGGCTGCACTTGCGGCATTCACAGTTCCTGGACAGGCTGCTGCTATCTCGGCTGATATCGACAATGCGTTGAAGGAAGATGGTGTGGAGGATGTTTCAGCCAAGCATCAAGAGGGTAGTCGGCTGGTGTCTCGAGAGCGCTGTGACTACATTCATCCCACTGTCGTTCACTGCGCTTCGCCCGAAGCGGCAATGGCGAAGAAGGAGTATATGTATCCTTTCGTGACTGTTGTTGAGTGTCCGCAGGACAAGATGATTGGTTTGATAGGCACGACCTTGGTCGCAACCGGCTTGACAGAGGACCCGGTGTTCACACAGGTGCTGCTCGATGCTCGGAATATAGACCGGCTGAATATTGGACCAGTGCCGACCACTAAGCTCAACTGGCTTCAGCCGCACGAGGGAAACATCGTGGATTTTCTCTTCCGGCCACGTGCTTTTCAACAAGCCTCGTAGCGCCGGTTCAGGCCTGTTTGGTGTGGTCAGGTTTCGGTGTGCGGTACCCGACCTTTGTGTGACGTTCAGGTATTGCCCTGCCATTGAGAGTTTGTGCCAAATATCGCACCGTTACCGGAAGTGACAGGTGTTACCAGTGCTAGAAATTACTGGCGTTTCAAAGTCATATCCGACCCCGCGCGGGTCGCTCGACATCCTTACGGACGCATCGCTGACCTTCAAGTCCGGTGACTCTGTTTCGATCGTCGGACCATCTGGAAGTGGGAAAAGCACATTACTCTACATTCTCGGTGCACTTGAGCCGCCGAGTACTGGTACGGTGACGCTGGATGGGGTGAACCCGTTTAGGTTGTCGCCAGTTGAATTGGCTGTGTTCCGGAATCGGCGGATTGGGTTTGTGTTCCAGGATCACCTGCTTTTACCTCAATGCAGTGTGCTTGAGAATGTTTTGATCCCGACGCTGGTTGGATTCGATGTTGACGGGGCGAAGGATAGGGCGCGTGAACTGCTCGGGCGCGTCGGTCTGGGTGATCGGTTGGACCATCGGCCGGCCGAGTTATCCGGTGGTGAGCGCCAGCGAGTGGCCCTTGCCCGTGCGCTCATCTGTCAGCCGCCGCTCTTGCTATGTGACGAGCCTACTGGCAATCTCGATCGCGCAGCCGGTGATGTGGTCGCAACGATGCTCTTCGATTTACATCAACGGCAGCAGACCATACTCGTAGTCGTTACCCATAATGTGGAGTTGGCGGGAAAATGCTCGATTAGCTATGAACTGGTGGGCCAGCGAATCAAGCGCAGGAACCTATGACCATTCGAATTTTGCTGCGACGAAGCCTTGCTCATTTTTGGCGAACTAACCTCGCCGTCATTGTCGGTGTCTCGGTTGCTGTATCGGTTCTTGCTGGTGCATTTCTTGTCGGTGCTTCAGTGCGGGGGAGTTTGCGGGATATCGCGTTGCAGCGCCTTGGGCAAGTAGATCATGTGATTACCGCAGGACTGTTCTTTCGTGAGGCGCTGGCCGGGGATTTGTTGGCCTCAGAACAGCTTGATGGTGTTGTCTCTACGGCTGTACCAATGATCGCGCTTGAGGGATTTGCGACACATCAGGAGAGCGGCAGTCGTGCTGGCAGCATTCAGGTCTACGGTGTTGACGAACGGTTTTGGGAGCTGCATGGTTTTGATGGATCCGAGCTCGCTCCGGCACCGGGCACGGTGCTAGTGAGCGGTGGTCTCGCGCGTGAGCTCGGAGCTGTGACCGATGACACACTGCTCGTGCGTGTCCAGAAACCGTCCGCGATTCCGGTGGGATCTCTGCACGGACGTCGAGATGACTTGGGTCGGACGATGCGCCTTCGCATACGAGAGGTGCTGACTCCTTCGACACTCGGTGAATTCTCTTTCAGGCCGCAGCAGGGTTTTTCGAGGGCTGTGTTTATTAATCTTGGTCGAATGCAACGTGACCTAGAGCTCAAACTCCAAGCCAACACCATTCTGCTCGGTAGTGGCATTGTCGGTTCGGTGGAATCAGCAACGGGTGTGGCGGCCATCGAGATGGCTCTGCGCGAGCGGACGGGGTTGGAGGATTTCTCGCTGCGTGTGCGTGAACTGGAAGAGTCTGGCGTTTTGGTCGTGGAGTCTGCGGCGGGATTGCTCAGTGATGACGTTGTTGAAGCTGCAGTGTCGGCAGCGGTCGAAAACCAGATGGTTGAGCAGTCGATCTTGACCTACCTGGCGAATGAGATCAGGTTTGGCGACAAGGTTACTCCCTATTCTCTGGTGACAGCGCTTGATCTTAAGGTGCTCGGACCGGAAGTGTCTGTTCCTGCGGGGAGGGCTGCTGAACCTCCGTCAATCGTGCTGAACACATGGGCCGCTGATGATTTGGGTGCTACACCAGGGGATGTTGTGAGTCTGCAATATTATTTGTGGGAGGAAGCTGGTGCATTGCTGACTCAGGAAGCTGAGTTCAGGGTGGCGGCGGTCATCCCATTGGAAGGTCTGGCGGTCGACCAGGACCTGGCTCCAGACTACCCAGGCATCACCGAAGCGACTGACGTGTCGGATTGGGATCCCCCATTTCCGATCGACCTTGATCTAGTGAGGCAGAAGGACGAGGAATATTGGGACGAATACAGAACAGCAGCAAAAGGTTTTATAGCACTGGGAGATGGGCAGGACCTTTGGCGCTCTCGCTGGGGACAGGTAACCTCCCTGCGAGTCGGCTCGTCAGGCTCTATTTCCGCAGAGGGAGCTAATCGGTACCGGGCTGCATTCCGGTCGGCACTCGACCCACTGGCTGCCGGCTTCGTAGTCTACCCTGCTCGAGAACTTGCGCTTGAAGCTGCTGATGGGGTGACCAATTTCGGTGAATATTTCACCTATTTTAGCTTTTTTCTGGTGGTGTCTGCCTTGTTGTTGGCGAGTTTGTTCTTTCGCTTGGGTGTGGAACAACGCCTAAAGGAAATTGGAACGCTTGCAGCGTTAGGCTTCGATGAGGCTAGGGTCCGCCGTTTGTTCTGGTCTGAGGCGGTAGTGTTGTCTTTCGTTGGTGGTCTTCTTGGGATGGTCGGTGCCGTCGTCTATGCCGAAATCATCATGTGGGGGCTACGTACTTGGTGGGTAGATGCGGTTGGGACAACCTTGCTGACCTTGCATGTGTCGTTGTTGTCGCTGGTGGCGGGGCTTATCGGTGGCATGCTAGCCGCAGTGTTCTCAATTGCTTGGTCTCTGCGCGTTGTTGTGGAGACGACACCACGCGCTCTCATTAGTGGGTCGTTGCCAAGACTTTCGAGCCGAGACAGATTCACGGGTCGTGTCTCTGGTCTGGCTCGACTGGCGCCTGTTGTACTTGGGCTGCTCGGTTCTTTAGTGTTGTTCGTGACGGTACTTGGTGCAATTGGCGATACGGCTGGCTTTTTCGGCGCTGGGCTATTACTGCTCGGTTCGTTACTAACGCTGTCATGGGGGCTTCTCGAACGGGAGGATTCGCCGAAGGAAGCGGTGCCGTCGACTTGGTCTGTTTCGCGCGTAGGACTTCGCAATGCGACCGCGAGGCCAGGTCGCTCTGTGCTTTGTATAACTCTAATTGCCTTTGCGGCTTTTATCATCGTGGCAGTGGATGCCTTTCATTTGGAGGGAGATGGTTCTACTGGCCGGGCATCAGGCACAGGTGGTTTTCTGTTACTTGCTGAATCTCTCCTGCCGATTGTGCATGATATGTCCTCAGAGGATGGCAGGACCGAACTGGGAATTAGTTCTTTCGACGATGAGGCGTTTGAGGGAATCTCGTACGCAAGATTCCGCGTGAGACCTGGTGAGGACGCGAGCTGTCTGAATCTCTACCAACCTAAGAACCCTCGTGTAATAGCTCCAGAGTTGGCCTTCATGTCGGAAGACCGGTTCCGGTTTAGTGCGACCTTGGCCGAGACTGATGCAGAGGCCGCCAACCCTTGGTTGCTGCTGAACCGTGATTTTGAGGATGGGGCGGTTCCGGCCATCGCGGACGCAACGTCACTTGCCTATGCACTACATTTGGCCGTTGGCGATGACTTTATCCTTAATCGAGATAGCGAAAACCCGATTCGACTTAGGATTGTGGCAGCGCTGTCTGACAGTATCTTCCAGCGAGAATTGATTATCGGTGAGCAGTGGTTTGACCGGTTATTCTCGCAGTATGAAGGCTACCGGTTCTTCTTGGTTGATGCCCCACCAGACCGGACGGTTGAAGTGGCAGCTACACTGGAAGATCGCCTGTCTGGCTATGGATTTGATGTGACATCGGCAGAAGAGCGACTTGCTGCCTTCCATCGAGTGAACAATACCTATCTGGCTACTTTCCAAACGCTTGGGGCCCTTGGCTTACTATTGGGTACCCTTGGACTTGGAGCTGTGTTACTCCGCAATGTCATGGAGCGAAGACGTGAACTAGCGCTGTTTCGTGCGGTTGGGTATGACACGGGTCATGTGTCCCTGATGGTATTGGTTGAGAACGGGTTGCTATTGTTCGGTGGACTTGGCATCGGGACGGTCTGTGCGCTGGTGGCAATTGCCCCGGCTTGGATTGAGCGAGGTGGTCAGTTTCCTGTTCTGTCGCTTGCCGGCCTCTTGTTGGCAGTGGCGGGGGCTGGCCTAGTGTCGTCCCTGGTGGCTACCGTAATAGCCGTTCGTACCCCACTGTTGCCGGCACTCAGGTCCGAGTGAAGCGGGACCACATTACCTGCCGGATCTCCGGTAATGCCGATATGTCTCGCTCGATGGTCGGCCTGTTATGGGGATTGACCACTCTGAAGATTCATGCTGGAACTGAGCAAAAAGTCTGATGGCGGGTAGTTTGCACGACTGGCTTCGTCTGTGTTTGATATTGGGGCATGTGAGTTCTGGGGAAATTCCCTAGCTTGGGAGAAGTTGTATGCGATACCAGCGATTTCTTTTTGTAATCAGTCTCTTGATGGTTTTTGAAGTGTTGCCCGGGCAAGCCCAGACCCGGTTGCTTCGTTTTCCGGATGTTCATGGGAACCGGGTTGTATTCGTTTATGCAGGTGATCTTTGGATGGCGTCGACTGCGGGTGGAATTGCCACGCGTTTGACGGCGCATCCGGGTTTAGAGGTGTTCCCCAAGTTTTCTCCTGATGGTCAATGGGTTGCTTTCACGGGGCAGTATGATGGCGATGAGCAAGTGTATGTCGTCCCGGCAGCGGGTGGTGTGCCGCGCCAGTTAACCTGGTACCCGGCGCGGGGTCCGTTGGCCCCTCGGTGGGGTTACGATAACCAAGTTTACGATTGGGATCCCAGTGGCGGGGCCGTGCTGTTCCGGTCTTTGCGTTACAGCACGGATCTTTCCGATAGCCGGCTCTTCCTGGTATCGATCGAGGGTGGTCTTCCCACGCCGTTGCCTATGCCTGAGTCCGGGGCTGGCGACCTTTCACCAGATGGTAGCCGTGTGGTCTATTCTCCACTCTTCCGAGACTTTCGCACTTGGAAGCGCTATGAAGGTGGTTGGGCACAGGAACTTTATGTGTTTGATCGTGAGACGCACAGTGTCGAGCAAATCACAGACCATCCGAGGGCTGACCGTGACCCCATGTGGATCGGAAACACGATTTACTTTACGTCTGATCGAGACGGCACACTAAATCTCTATGGCTTCGATCTAGCAACACGCGAGACGACTCAGTTGACAACCAGCACCCAGTGGGATGTGCGCTGGCCTGGCGACGACGGGTTGAACCAGATCGTCTACGAACTGAATGGGGAATTACAGCTTTTAACGGTCGATGCAAGGGATTCACGTCCCATTGTGATTACAGTCCCGAACGACGGAGTCGCTATGCGACCGTCACGAGTATCAGCGGAGAGTCATGTCGAGGACGTTGAGCTTAGCCCAAAAGGTGAACGGGCGCTGTTTGTAGCGAGAGGCGACATCTTCACTGTTCCGATAGAGAACGGGCCAACGAGGAATTTGACCAGAAGTTCCAACGCCCACGAGAAATGGGCTCGCTGGTCTCCTGACGGTAGTCGAATTGCCTTTGTTTCGGATGGAGACGGCGAGGATGAGATTTATGTGATGTCTCAGGATGGAATTGGAGCACCGGAGCAGCTAACCGATGGCGGGAATGCAATGCGCTATGCTCCATTGTGGTCGCCAAGTGGAGAGGAAATCGCCTTCAGTGATAAAGATGGCAGGATTTATGTACTGGATGTAACTTCAAGGGCTATAACGCTGGTTGCCGATGAGGCGAATGGGCAGGTGCTCGATTACACGTGGTCGCCGAATGGTGGATATTTAGCGTTTTCTTTGGGCGTGGAGACTGGCTTTAGCTCGATTCATGTCTGGCGACGCTCTGATGCATCGCTACTTCAAATCACCAGCGATCTCTTTCATGAATGGAATCCGGTCTGGGACCCAGAGGGCAACTATTTGTATTACCTGTCGGACAGGTCTTTCGTTCCTCAGCTTGGATCATTTGAGTGGAACTATCTGGTCGATCGGGAAACTGGGATCTACGCTCTCGCCTTGAGGGAAGATGTGCCGCACCCGCTTCCGCCGGAGAGTGATGAAGTGGTGGTTACTGGCAGATCCAATGACGATGATGCAGAGAGTGATGCCGGTGTTTCGGAGGAACAGAGTGAGACTGAGCCGATCGGAATCGACTTTGAAGGTCTTGGAGGACGCGTGGTACGTCTTCCTGTTGATTTTGACAATTATGTGGGATTGACTGCTGGTGACGACAGAGTTTTCTTTATTCGGACCGGTGCCCAGTTCTATGGACGCGCCGGTGATGTGCCGACTGAGTTGCGAACCTTTTCGTTTGATGAGCGAGACACGAACACATTGACAGAGGTTACCAGCGGCTACGCAGTGTCGCATGATATGGAGAAAATTTTAGTGGCAACTAGCGGAGGTTTTGACCTGTATAACGCATCAGGGCAGGGTGATCCGAAGAGGATATCGACAGCTGGTCTCATGGTGGACCGAGTGCCAGCGCAGGAGTGGGGGCAGATTTTCGACGAGGTCTGGCGGCGGTTTAGAGATTTCTTTTACGTGGACAATATGCATGGTTACGATTGGGCGGCGTTACGGGAGCAGTATCAGCCGTGGCTCGAGCATGTCGCACACCGA
>CEUS01550335.1_pt1 | contig 17540 bp, 16 predicted proteins | sample 427031 | NCBI WGS metagenome assembly CEUS01 (sample SAMEA2622837, study PRJEB7988) | marine metagenome | biome: marine biome (ENVO:00000447); feature: marine epipelagic mixed layer (ENVO:xxxxxxxxx); material: "saline water (ENVO:00002010), including plankton (ENVO:xxxxxxxx)" | depth 140 m | reverse complement strand
GTGAAGCGTAGCCATGATAGAATCGTTGGTACCGGTGGGGATCGCACACTGAGCTCCACATTCAATTATTTTCGCCATATGATAAGCGAGGCCTAAATCAAATCCCTTCATCACCGCCATTGAGGCAAAAATAGCAGTATCACAAGATCTGCCTGCTATTATGACTTCTGCTCCCCCTTCAAGGGCACGTACGAATGGTCCTACTCCCATTTGCCCAACTATTCGCTCCGATGCCTCCACATCATTTTCTGAAATATCAGGTTGGTCACCGAGAGGCCGTACTTTATTTGATTTAATTGCATCAACTACTAGTTTTTTATCCAACTCAGAGCGGATCACTGCTAGTCGATACGAATGGTTATCACGTTTCGACAAATAGTTCAGAACTTCTAACACACTATCCACATGGGGATCGCCTCCTGCAGTACCTGACGATCCTATGATAAGCGGAACTCCTACTTCTCTGGCTGCAGCCAATGCCAGTCCCAAATCCCGCAACATTTGTGGTCGTTTGATTAAAGGTTCACCGCTACCAAGGTAATAAGGGCCTGGGTCCGTTGAGCCATTGTCAGCACCTATCACGTGAGGGTTTTGCTGTATACCAGTCAAAAGTGATTGTTCAGGAAAACCGTAACCCATGAAACCACAGACTGATAGTATTTTTAATTCATCCATATTTTTATCAAAAACCTTTCCTGAACGTATATTTATATCCAGACAGGTATTTGTCTTGTACAATCAAGGTCTGAATTGATCCACTGGTACCGTCACTGATGCGGGGCCACTCGGCATAACTAAGGTTTTAGCTCTGTCCGAACCGACTACCAATATGTCAAACCTTTCTGCACTTTCCAACACGGGGGTATTCAATTCCAACAATTCGCGTTCAGACAAGCCCTTCATCCATTTCCAATGAGCTGCCACTCTGGCCTCATTTTCCAAAGGAACGAATTGTGTCATTTTCCCCAAACTTCCATTGGTGTGCATGTGCAAAAACTCTTTTGAACCTGCCTTAGTAAATCCCTGTGCTCCAACTGGTCCCGCTACGTCTGGAGGGAGCAGTATTAACCTTTCCTCTCCGTGGGTACCCCACAAGCCTTTGTTGCCAAAAGTAGCACCATAAGCCACTGTTTTTAACAATCCCTCAGCCGTATCATTTCCCTGGTCTTGAACATCCAATTCGCCATTAGTGATGAAAACTGAAACAGTACTTTCTTCCAGATTGAAACCCTTGTCCACATGATAAGGTTCCCATGGGCTATTTTCCTCATTTTCGCCTATGCACATAACAAATTTACGAGTAGTACCAATGGTATCCATATCCATTTTGTTCGGATACCAATGACCTATATTCCTAAGGCACATGCCAAAAGCTCGTCCTACAGTAATGTTCACTCTGTTATCAAATCCAGGCCCCAAGGCGGAACCACAATTGATACTTAGTTCATTACGTATCGGTCCGTTTACCACAAGAAGTGGGGCCTGTGGGCTTGTTGACATCAATAGCGATTTCCCTCCGTCCGACCCCATTTTAGACAACCCTAAAACAGCTCCTATTATTAACGGCATGTGCTCGGGCTTAGCACCGGCTGCTGCAGAATTTATAGCTATTTTCTCTACCGTAGCTATACCGAAACCAGGCGGCATATCACAAACCACTTCATCACGTGGAAGAGAGGTTCCGGCAATCAACTCGTCAACTACATTTTCAGTTGGTGGCATAAGTGGAAATCCGTCGCCCCAATCACGTCTCAGGTATTCCTCATTCATACGATTAACTGCGTCAAAACGATCTTCACCTTCAAATCGTTCCTCTGTCGAAAAATCTAGGAACTCGCCTTCCACTCTTTCTCCCGATGACTTGGTAAGCATATTTACCAGATCTTCAAAGGCCGGTTCCGTATTTTCTATTGATTCTGCCGGTGACAAGTTTCTGTATATTCGTGGTACCACAACAAACATCAATCCTGGCATTCCAAACGCTCTACTACTAGCGACTGCATCACCTTCAAACCGTCCTGATATTATTGGGACCGCAGGGATACCCAAGCTCTCTATTTGAATCATGTCGTGGCACATCCACGACGCGCATGTCCCTCAGTCGCCAGTGGCGCCAATTACAGCATCGCATTCTTCTGCTGCCTGCCGGAGTATATGAGGAGGGTTGGGATAATTACCGCCCGTGTAGAATCTGGTCTCCAAATTTTCGAAGCGTTGTTCTAGCATTCCTCCAACATGTTTAAGCGCGATATCTCCTCCGTGTGTACCACTCCATACTAGTCCGATTATTTTGCCTTCCAACGTTGTCAATCTTGGTGAAACTATTTTTACTGATTGCATAGCTCTTTGAGGTGCTACAGGGTTAAGAACTTTCAGCAAATGCATATGCGTTACACCTTTCTATTGGACTACTTACTAAACTGTCCTATGTTTGTATGATTTTAAAATAACTTTCAGTCATTGACCGCAAGTCTATGTTGCGTAATGTTGTGTGTCAACGGAAATCCATCTCTACTCCGAACTCACCTCTGAAGTGTCATCTGTGAGTTAAATTTAAGATCAAAATATAAATGAGATATAAATTCCTGCAACAAGTAATCAAACATCACTCTGATAAATCTTTTAATCAACCAACTCCACAAAGTATCTATACGGGGGACCCACCAATCAGGTACATTCTATTAGAAAATCCTATTAGGAGACCTCGGTCAAATCAAAAACCCTAAAGTCAATTGGATACACTCCGTACCGTTTTATTATGGTTGGGTTATCGTAGCCGTTGCATCATTAGCTGGATTTGCTTCGGCTCCAGGCCAAACTTACGTCGTATCCATATTTCTACAGCCGATGATAGAAGACATGGGCTGGTCAAGATCAACGTTTTCATCCATGTATTCAGTAGCTTCTCTGAGTGCTGCTGTGTTCATGATTCTGATAGGTAAGTCAATAGATAGGTTTGGCGCGAGACGTACTCTTAGTACATTAGTCGTCTTAATGGGATTGGTTACAATATGGATGAGTACGGTCGATTCTGAATGGAAGTTATTAGTCGGACTAGCAGGGATAAGAACAATAGGGCAGGGATCTTTCGGGCTAGTAGGAGCAACACTCATATCGATTTGGTTCATTAAGATACGGGGCCGGGCAAATGCAATATCATCTATTGGCGGCTCACTAAGCATGGCAATATTCCCATTGCTAGTCCATATAATGATCAGATCATATGGATGGAGAACCAGTTGGATAATACTCGGATTGATGGTGTGGTCTATATTGCTACTACCCAGCATCTTACTTGTAAGACGTAGTCCTGAAGAAATCGGGTTATTACCCGACGGTACTACTTCTGATTACCAATTGGCAGATAGAGATCAGAAATCTCTGAAATCAGAAGTGAATTTCTCAATGACTGAGGCGCTCAAAACCAAAGCACTTTGGATGTTAACTCTTTCTAGTATTTCTATGCCTTTGATTATGACTGGTCTAATGTTTCATCACGTGTCTATACTAGATTCTAAAGGATTTACTCCAGAATTCGCTGCAATAACTATAGGGTTATTCGGACCTTTAACACTCATATTTCATTTACTATGGGGGTACCTCTCTGACAAAATACCAAACAGGTATCTCCTCGCTTCAGGCAACTTATGTCTGATTTTTACGATGTTTTGGCTAATGTCAACGTCGAATAACTTCCAGGTCATATTCTACGTGGTTCTGCTTTCAATCGGCGGCAGTGCCATTTATGCGACAAACATTGTAGTGTGGGCTAACTATTTCGGAAGATCTCAGCTCGGCACTATAAGAGGTTTTGCTGCAACAACAATGGTAGCCTTCTCAGCACTAGGTGCTCTACCTTTTGGTTTAATATATGATCAAACTGGGTCTTATGACAAGGCGCTAAGTATGCTCATGTTTATGCCAGTCCTATCGCTAATTGGTAGCATATTGGCAACACCACCCACTAAATCGGTTACCCATACCTATTAGCTAGCGTAAAATATTATTCACTTTAAAAATACAGGTTGAGTCCAAGCACGAGTACCATACGATGATTTAACAACTGTTCTCACATAAGATTCAGATCCTTGAAATTTATAGGCAGGATTCAGTCCTGAAGTTTCGGCCAAAACCACTCCGTTTTCACCAATAAACATGGTTTGGTATACGTAATCGCGTTCCTGAACAATTTCAAACATTAGACCTTCATCCAGGTTTGTGATTCCAACAAACTCCACACCTGTTGAAAAATAAAATTCTCCACTAGCAAGTGAGGTTTTAATGGAGTCTACCGATAACTCATCTGCCCTGACTACTACCCATCCACGTCCGGGATTGGCCAAGGTATGATCGAAATCCATATAGTTATGTGCATCATCGGTAGCCACTCCGTATATAGTCTGCCCACTACTTAGCACAGCGTCCCATATTTCTTCTGTAGAATCCCTGTCAATACCGCCTTCATTGTTCGACCCTGGCCAACCGTTGTATATCTCCAGTAAGGTTGCACCTTGTACTTTCTTGATTTCTGAAGCTCCGAATGCCCAAGACGCGTTAGGATGGTTAAGTTGTGCAATACCGTCTGCTGAAATAATTCGATCTACATTAGCCTGTATCGTTTCTACAGCAGACTCAGCATCCACAGGTTCTATAACATGAGATATACCAATCCCATTCAAATGGATAGGAATCTCCCTTCCCAAAATACAAGCAGAGACTTCTTCACCAGGAATCATTAGTGGAGACCCATCAATTCCACCATAGTCCAGGATCGTACGATGGTTATGATCACTTAGCACGAGGAAGTCACAACCATGCCTCATATACCACTCAACTACTACTTCTGGATCAGCATCTCCATCAGAATTAGTCGTATGGGTATGTAGATTACCTTTAAACCAATATTTATCCTTCAAAGCTGTCTCGTCTGATCAGGAATTTTGATTAAGGGATGATTAATACACATCTAATGTGAATCCCATTCCATTAGGGGTCTCTTTAAAATCAAAAACAGCATCTTTCAGATTTTCCTCCAGACCTGGATCAATCGCCAGCACGGTTTGCCCCTCAAATTCGTACATGACTTCACCTCCCTTTTCTATATCAATTACAACCCCAAAATCACCCGGGCCTGTCCATTCTGGAGGTACAGAAAGCTTGAGGTATCTATCGGTCGGCAGGCGTTTGGTTTGCACGATCCTTTGGAGCTCACCCAATGCTTGGTCTGTAACCGTTAATGACATGAATTAATTAATCTCCTTTAAAATAATTGTGGCTCTACATATTAACGCATCAGGCTTTGTCACATCATTAATAGAGTATCATTCACTTAATGGTAATAATATAAATTGTCCTTGTTTAACACTCACTGCCAATTTCGACTTATCGGTTTCATGTTAACTCAACTTGTGATCCCTAGTAACAACAATGTGAAAATAAAAATGGAGAATAGCAATGTTTTATGAACCCAAAAATGGTTCTGGTTTAGAGCATGATCCACTCAATGCCATAATTATTCCACGACCTATAGGATGGATATCTACTTTAAGCGTATCCGGTATCGCTAATCTGGCACCTTACTCATTTTTCAATTTGGTAGCATACACCCCACCTCAAGTGATGTTTTCGGCAACAAGCAACCACGCGCACAGAGGTTTGAAAGACGCTGTAGCAGACTCACAAAGTGCAGGTAATTTCGTTGTGAATATTGCAACCGTTGCACTTGGGTCAAAAATGAATACATCCGCTGTACCAGCACCTCACAATGTGGATGAATTTGAATACTGTGGACTCAAAAAAGAAGACAGTGTCCTCGTTTCATCTCCACGAGTGGCTGAGAGCCCTATCCATCTTGAATGTCTCTATACTCGTTCGATTTCTCTGCCCTCCGACACTCCTGATGAATCTGTTACCGTTGTGTTTGGAGAAGTTGTTGGCATTCATATCGATGATAGCGTTATCACAAACGGTAAAATTGACTACCATAAAGTTCAGCCAATTGGTCGACTGGGTTACTTAGATTTTGTTGAAGTTAACAACATGTTTTCGATGGAAAGACCAAAATGGAAATCATGAATTCCGATTTCTACGTTAAATTACAATCCATGATTTTGTAGCAGTGGGCGGAAGGAAACCAAATGGAGACGCGATTACTAGGAAGGACCGGGCACCAAAGCAGTGTAATAACATTTGGAGCCATCATGGTCGGGAAAAAACACATCACACAAAAAATAGCCGATCAGTTAATAGATCTAGCTCTTTCCCAAGGAGTGAATCACATAGACGTCGCTCCAACATATGGAGAAGCGATGGAGCGTCTGGCACCATGGATGCCTCAAATCCGCAGCAGGATATTTTTAGGTACCAAAACCGGGGTTCGGACAAGGGCCGGAGCTAGAGAAAGTATTCACAATTGCCTAACAAGGCTAGGAGTTAAAGATGTTGATCTTTTTCAACTTCATGGGATATCTAGTATGGAATCACTAGATGAAGTTACCAGGGTTGGGGGAGCACTAGAGGCTTTAATTGAAGCAAAAAACCAAGGATTGACCAAGTGGATAGGAATTACCGGGCACGGACCAGAATCACCCAACATTCAATTAGAAGCGCTCAAGAGATTCGATTTTGACACCATAATGTTTCCAATCAACGCTGCAATATGGCCAAACAAGCAGTACCGAATTGCCACAAACAAATTGATTGAAACTGCAGAGGCAAGAAATGTTGGTATCCAAGCGATAAAGATGCTGGCGAGAGGAGGGTGGGGCAATAACAATCCTGATTGTTCAACTTGGTACGATCCGCACAGAGACCAAATTAATATTGACAATTGTATTTGGTGGTTACTTTCGCAACCTGTACATACAGCCCCAAGTACCGGAGAACATACTTTGTTCGGTAAGATATTAGATGCGGCCAAAAGGTTACAACCCTTAACCAAACAGGATCAAATGCAAATAGTTAGATCACAAAACATTCATATCCCTGAGCCTAAGCTAGGTATTCTTGGTAATAACTAGAATACTCAGTAATTTAGACTTATGTCATCCACTCTAGATTTAAATCCTCCTAATCATTGGTAACAACACAAACAAAGAGGCTAGTACTACTAATCCAAAACCATTAATCGCTAAAGCAACCGATACTCCTGATAGTGAAGCTATCGCACCTATTTGAAAGGTACCTATCGGACCAGCTCCAAGCGCTAACATCCATGAACCCATCGCTCTACCTCTAAGCTTGTTGGGCACCACAAGTTGCATAATTCCCTGAGAAAACAAATCCGATAGTGCCATCACAGCGTTGATCACTGCAAGTACAACCAATGCAAAGATAAAGTTGCTTGCCAATGAGAGTACCATTAGCGAACAACCGAAAACTAATAGGGTTATTAAATACGATATTCCTTTACGTTTGTCATAGCGCCCCCCGATTGTAAGCAAAAGAATGCCTATAATTCCCCCTAGCGATCCTATACCATTCATAATCCCTAAGCCTTCGGCTCCTACATTCAATACATCCCTTGCGAGGCTTGGCAAAAGAACTTTATGGGAAAACCCTAGAATCTCGACTAAAGCAGTGGCAGAAAACATTACTATCAACGTTCGATTTGTCACCAATTCTTTGAAAAACTGGTTTACGGTGTCTCCAAGGGAATCTGTTGATAAAGGTGCAGACTGACCACGCGAACGGATGCTCATCATTGCCAGAGATGCGATAAAAAATACAGCGGAAATCCCGACTAACGCATAGCCTGACCCAAGAGATCCAATAACAAACCCAACGCTTATTGATCCAATAACCCTCCCTATCCTTCCAAGCATTGATAAAAGTGCTAACCCTTGGACCGCTCCTTCAGAACCCACCACATCATAAACAAAACTGCTAGAAGCAGTATTCTCGAAAACTTGGAATACTCCTGTAATTACGGTCAACACCAATACATGCCATACACCTGCACTACCTGTAAGTATTAGTATCCCTAATAATAAAATTGGAATTGAGGTTGCTACTCTTAAAGATCTAATGAATTTGGGCCTGTTTACCATATCTGCCACAATGCCTGAAGGAATCCCAAAAATGGTGTTAGACAACATTTTGATTCCGAGCACTAGTCCAACCATAAAAGCAGAATCAGTCAATTCAAGTACATACCAACCAATTACAACCTGCTCAGCAGTTAACCCAATAGAACTCAGTATCGAGGCAAATCCAAATACTCTTAAGTCTCTGTACTGTAATGGTCCGTATGACCACCAATTACCAAATATAGGTTTTACATCAATCAGGTATTTCAAGTCCCAAGAGTTGTATCATATCCAACCAAGACTAACAATTAAATCTATTAAAACAGATTGGAGTTTGAATTGCCTACAACACAACTTATCGAGTATTCACAAGCAAATAATCGGGTGAGGGAAATCTATGACGATATCATGTCTACTAGAAACACCGATTGGGTCAATAACTTCTGGAAAGCATTGGCGCCCCAACCAGAAGTCCTTGAAAGAACATGGAAAGCACTCAAATCAGTAATGGCACCAGGGAAAATAGATACCCTCACAAAAGAGCTTATATATATTGCTGTAAGCGTTACCAACAGTTGCAACTACTGTACCAACAGCCATATGGCATCAGCTAGAACCAAGGGTATGGACGAAGAAATGCTTACCGAATTGTTGTCTGTAGTAGGGATGGCCAACCAAACAAACGCATTAGCTAATGGGCTACAAGTTGAAGTTGACACACCGTATATCGATGGAGGACTAAAATCCAACTGATGCTTTTATATAGGTATTTTGCCAATGGATATGGCAACTGCGATTGTCACTGCAAATTTAAATATTCACATGTACACTGACATCGTTAACAACTTGAAACAGTATGCAAATAATTTGGTCGATCCAACTTTGCTCTACTGGTTAATATTTAAGAGGAGGATCCGATGATTATAATCGACGGTGATTACCCTATGGCTGGAGGCGCAAACGGACTACAACGGGACCTTACTCTGCCCATAACGAATGTCCGAACAGCTAACCCTATTATGGATATTCCTCCAGACCAGTCTGATTCAAATACTATGGCGAGTTTACCTGAGCTAAGAAAAGGTGAAATTGCTGCGGCAATTGTAAAGGTTGGGGCATGCATTTTAAGAGATGTCCATCCTCATGGCGAAGTAAGGACTGACGCACACGCCTATGCAAGAGCCCAAGGTGAAATGGCCTACTATAGAATATTAGAAACAAAAGGTGAAATTAATTTATTAAAGACATCTCAGGATTTCAAGAAACACATTACTGTCTGGGAAAATACTGAGTCATTTAAAAACCTTCCTGTGGGTTTCGTGCTAGGTATGGAAGGAGCTGATCCGATTCTCTGGCCAGAGCAGGTAGACGAGTGGTATGAAGACGGTCTTAGAGTTATAAGTCTCTCTCATTATGGAGTTAGTAGATACTCTCACGGGACTGCAACAGGTACAGAAGGTGGATTGATGGATGCAGCGCCCGAATTACTAAGAAACATGGAATCTCTTGGCATGATTCTTGATATATCACATACCTCGGACGAGTCTATAAGACAAGAATTAGAATTATTTAGTGGGCCGATTTTATCAACTCATCAAAATTGCAGGTCCATAACCCCAGGCGAACGTCAGTTGCCGGACGAACTCCTAAGGGAATTAATTGACCGCGGAGGTGTTATGGGCCATTCTATGGACACTTGGATGCTATACACACCAGGCGTCGACTGGGCTAATATACCTGACCGGCGTGAAATATTTCCTGAGGATGCAGTAACCCTGGAAAATTATTGCGACCACATTGACTATGTCTGCCAAATGGCCGGGAATTCTCTGCACTCGGCAATTGGAGGTGATACCGATGGACAAGGGGGATCTGAAGGTGCTCCTTACGAGATAGACACTGTGGCTGACTACCAAAAAGTGGCAGATGTTCTTGCGAAAAGAGGATATAAACAAACCGATATTGAAAATATAATGTACAAAAACTGGAAGAGATTTTTTGAAAAATGGCTTCCGTAAAAACTGAGAATCCCCAACTTGTCTAATAACCATTTAACCTTCTGGAATAATAGGAAGCACAATATGAGACGGATATTGTGAGCTTACAAATAAATTGTTAGTCGCTAACTTTGTGTAGGTATGCCTACCGACAGGCTCCCCTGTATTAGGGTTCACGTCAAATCTGGGGAAATTGCTGGATGAAATATCAACTCTAATTCTGTGTCCTGCCTTGAACAAATTTGAAACTGGTGCCAACTCTATTTGAACATGGTAAACATCCCCAGGTCGCATGAATTTCTCCGCTTCGAATCCATCTCTGAATCTCGCCCTCAAAATAGAATCGCCCAGAGGCATATGAAATCCACTATGGTACTCGTGGCTGTCAGGATATACATCTATCAACTTGGCTGTGAAATCAGTATCAACCGCATCTGAAGAAACCCACAAATTCACCAATATTGTACCGGTAATTTCTATATCCGTTGTTAGAACCTCAGTTTGAAATGTATTAACATCTTGACGATCCGACAAAAGCATTGGTGGATCGCTAGCTCCAACGGTGTCATGACGTTCTTTTTGGTGAAGCGGTCCATCCGGTATCAAAGAACGCATCCTGGCTCTCTGGGGAACATAGGCAGCATCAAGACCCTCGGGCAGAGTTATCCATTCAAGAAATCCAGTTACATTAGCACTGACAGATGGAACCGGATTTTCAGGATCGTGAACCCAGGAAATGTGAGTATTGACCTTATCAGGCGATGAGGGAGATAGCCCACCATCTGAATGAATATAGAATCGGGTATTCTTTGTGCGACTCAATGGCCATTCTCTTTCCATTCTCCAAAATCCACCGTGCACTATTCTTTTTGCTGAATTTACATTACCGCTACCACCGCCCATAACAAATATACGTACAGGATCATCATGTTCAACCCCTGTCTCAATATCCTTCAACCAACGATCAAACCACCTGATTCTCTCTTTAGTTAAAACAACATCTCCCCATTTTGCAGATTCTCCAAATTCGACCTCTCCAATATGGGACGAACCTACACCTCTCATTGAATTATGATTCCATGGCCCCAATATCAACCTCTGCGGAGCAGTATTTTTTTTCTTCATATGCTCAAATTGTTCGGCAGCTTCAGCAGCAAATGGATCGTACCAACCCGAACTATAAGTCGCTGGGATATCTGCCATTCGATCGTAATGTTGGGCATGATTTAGTGATTCTTGTTTCCACCAATCGTTGTAAACTGCATCTTGATAATAGTGCATTAATACCTTTTCAAGGTTAGGTACAACTGATATTGGAGTATTACCTTGCTTAAAGGGTTGCTTCCAAATTTCCTCTCTTAATCTCTCGGCCCCTCTCTCTATATATTCAATGGACTTTTTATCACCGGCAATTTCTTGTGAATCGTATCCGTGTAAATAAAGAGCACCATACATATGTAAAGCCATCGCTCCCCCCTGCCTTACCTCCCATTTAAATGCGTTGGTTGGAGCAACATCCACCCACAATGCATGCAAATGCGGTGGCCTATACAAAGATGCCATATTCTGCACTATTCCACCGTGAGAAGAACCCAACATACCCACTTTGCCGGTACACCATTTTTGTGATGCAGCCCACTCGACTGTATCGTAACCATCAATACCTTCTTTTTGATTGGCTGTGTGAAAATAATCGCCTGTACCCTCAGACAACCCTCTCCCTCTCAAATCCTGGAGCACAACCACATATCCTCTATCTACAAATTTTTCTGCGATCGCCTTTACCCATATCACAGGGTTAGACTTGTCATAAGAAGTCCGGGCAAGTATCGCCGGCAACTTTTGATCTATCGGATCGCCATTATTGTCGGAAGGCCTATAGATATCTGTTGCTAACCTCACTCCATCTCGCATCTCTACCATAACGTTTTTGGAAATTATCATTATGCCTGCTCCATTGTCAGTCAAATAAACTACTATCTACAAAAATCCTATCAATTCATCTTAATTAGTTTTCAAGTATAGGTTGTTACGTCCAACTGAAATTAATCGGAATTTGGAGGGTTGACCCACGGTATTCAATAGCTTTTTCTAATAACCATGCCAGGTGTAGCCCCTGTATGCTCTCCGTCTAAAACAATTGGGGTTCCTCCTACGAATACATGTGGAATGCCCGCAGGAAATTGCTGGGGCACATCGAATGTAGCCATATCTTTCACTAGTTCAGGGTCAAATACAGTTATATCTGCTACATTACCTTCTCGCAAAATCCCTCGATCATTCAAACCTAGACGCTGAGCCGGCAGACCTGTCATTTTTTTTATGGCATCTTCAATCGAAATCACTCCTAATTCTCTAACATATCGCCCCAATACCCTTGGGTATGTCCCATAATTTCTCGGGTGTGGTTTACCGGAAATGTGTGATGCTTTATGATCCCCACTTGCTGTTGCTAGAGGCCCCGTTGGAGAAAATGCATAGCCGTCAGATCCAATCATAGCCATTTCTTGAGACATGAAAAATTTGATGTCCCTTTCGTCCCTATTAAAGACAGTCGTCGAAACCTCATCATCTTCTTCAATCATCAACTCAAACATAGTGTCTAAAGGCTCGGTTCCTCTAATACGAGCTACTTCTTGAATGGTCAAACCAATAAGTTTTGAATTGGATTGTGTTGAGGAGTCAGATATTACATAACTATCCCAAGGAATTGGTGTTCCTCCAAAATGACCATTGACAGTTTCTTCAGCTATCTTTCGGCGAGTTTTTGGTTTTCGTAATCTTTCAATTGTCGAGGTGATGCCTCCCTCGAAAGACCACTCTGGCATAAGTTGGCCAAGTGAGCTTCCAGCAGCATTGTACGGATACATATCATAAGTAGCATCTTGGCCAGCCGCGCGAGCCTGTTGGAATACTGAAACCACCTCCTCAGCTCTTCCGTGAGCACGGGGATCTATTATCGCCATATGAGAAAATTGGACAGGTACTTCAGAACGCTTACCTATCTCCAATGCTTCTCTAGCGGCATCTGTATGATCATCTGTGCGCCAACGTGCATGAGTAACATAGAAAGCTCCTTCATATGGAGCTATAGCCTTGACAAGCTCAACTAATTCATCCGTGGAAGCATAACTTGAAGGAACAATAGTCAGACCAGTTGATATTGAGAATGCCCCTTGCTCAATAGCTTCAACCGCCAATCGCTTCATTTGTTTCATTTCATCAGATGAAGGCGGCCGGTTTTCGTTAAGACCAACTGCTTTTCTTATTTCTCCTTGACCAACTTGAGGAACCAAATTCAAGCTAATCCCACTTCTATTCAACCTCTCAGCCCAACCGTCAAGGTCAGTCCAATCCCAATCAGCCTTTAGAAAAGGCCATGTGGACCGTTGATACTGGGCCAGATCTGGATCTCTAGCAACCGGAAATGGAGATGAACTACAGTTACCAACAACTTCAGTTGTAACTCCCTGATAAGCCTTGGTATCCCCACCAGGATCACTAAGCATGGTCGTATCCGAATGGCTATGCATATCTATGAAACCTGGAGCAACCACTAGATCCTGCGCATCTAGATATTTCTTGCATTGCGTGGAGCCTATCAATCCTATTGCCGATATCAAACCGTTTGATATACCTAAATCAGCGCGATAGCCAGGCTTCCCAGTACCATCAATCACGGTTCCGTTTTTGATCAATATATCGAACATCAACTCCCTCTTACAAAATTCCAGATTCCAATAACCATGCGGGGTCAACTTCCTGCACTCGCCTCGCCCATTGGGTAACCAGTGGTGATTCAATACGGTCAAAACACCCAGTCCCCTTTGTGCTCCGCTATAAGATGAGAGTTATCATATCTAAAAGAGCTGTATACAAGACCAGATACTGCATCGTGACCTGAGATATAAGCCTCTTCGTTCACGTCTGGATTACTCCATTGGCGTGCTACGTACAATTCAGTACTATTCTCCTTAATTACTGGCCAGTATTCATCGGTCAGTTGTTCTCCTAGTTGCTGCATACCTTCTCCGCTTGTGTAGTCTTGCACATATCCGCCACCTCGGTGCATCGGCCAGAGGTCAATCCACATTGATGGGCATACAGCTGAGTTCTGGTTAATGACCAACTGATCAATCAGACGCTTATTTACCCAGTCACGCCACTGTAGGGAAACATTCCCCAGAGGGTGACCTAAAACATCTCCTCGTGCACAACCTATACTAAACTCTTTTCCCAAGGATCTGACACCTTCGCTTACGCTCTCGACAAATTGACTAAGATATTCTCCCTGTAGATCTCTCCATAATCCCTTGTCAAATTCATCTACCCATATATCTTGTCCATATCTTGACAAAAATTCGTCCCTTATAGGTTGATTAAACCCAAATTCATCAGCAAAATCTGGAGGCCTAGACTGTGATCTAAAGCATATAAACAATCCATCAAATTCATATCCATTAATCAACTTGAGTAGTCGCTCCAGCAGATGATTCCTAACTTCCGGGTATGCCATAGACATGACTCCCCAGTGCCTTTTCTGCAGAGCACGGTCCGTCAACAAATATTCAGGATTCTCAATTGTAATATGACTCTGCCATGCTCTGTGCTGACCATGACCCTTGTTGTGATAACTCACCTCACGTTCTTTTTCCGACATCAACGGACGTCCTTCGTCGTATATAGTTGCGTATACAAAGGCTTTCAATCCCAGTTCATGTGCAATTCGAGGAACAACAGTAAAATCGTCCCATTCAATCTGCAATTGGCTTTTGATTTGATCTGTCATATCAGCTCCGGGTGCAGCAGTGAACACACCTTCGGTATGCTGATCTCTTTGATGCCTCCATTGAAGCGCTGTCACACCAAGTTCATCACGCCATATCTTCATACGCTTACGTAACAATTCAACGGTGGTAAGTAACCCATCACCTTTACCAGCTGTTAAGTGATCGCCCCACGAGACACTAATGATATTATTCTTTCCAAGTGACATTGGTTCATCCTTAGTCAATTACTAGCGGTTGGCAAATCTAATTATTCAACTTCTTTTGTCAGCATTTGTATGTTTAGTCAAACAGAGACTGATTCCAGTCTACCCATTCCATAAAGCCACTGGATTCTATGCTATTTCTTAAGGCTTGTCTGAATTCTTCAGACACTGGCTCCTGACTCGGGAAATACGGGCCAGTGTCCATACCCATCGCAAGCAACCGTTCTCGCGCTGGAGGACCTTCTCCCATTCCTGAATATACAGGGCTGGAAGCAGGCTGGTCACTGGTGCCAACAATAATATCCCGTGCAGCATTTATTTCTGAATCAAATCTGGCAAGTTCCAAGGAATCAAATTCATCAAATTTTTTTTCTCGAATAAGTTCCAATTTTTTTAAAGACCATCTCGGCGCAACATTCCCAAGTGTATCAATAAATCCAACCATCCCAAGCTTATATCCGAGGCTGAGCATGCCTCCCTGTTCAATAAAATTGAACCTGTCTTTATACAGGCGAATCATCGACGCCCAATGGCTTACAGACAAAGAACCCCATTTCAAACCATCCATATTGTCCAAATCTGCAAATCGTTCAAATAAATTGTGTCGGAATTCAAATCCGTTAGGTATGCACCATGGTAGGTTATATGCGATTATCCCAATATCTGCCGTATCATTTACGTATTTGTAGAAACCAAAAACATCTTCATCGGATGGCGCCATGTAATGAGGCGGTGTCATTTGTAAGAAATCAATCCCCAAATCGGATGCTGTTTTCGCTTTTTCAGCAGCCTCTCGAGCACTTAACTCGGTTACTCCAATGGCTGTTGGAACTCTCCCTCCAGCAGCATCCACAACCATTTCTGCCTGTATGCGCCACTCTTGATTATTAAAAAACGCACCTTCGCCTAAACCGCCGGCTATCAATAATACCGCGTTACCTTCTGTCATTCCTTTTTCTATAAGCCAATTAATATGAACAATTTGCCTATCCAGCAAAAGATTGTGGTTTTCGTCATTGAAAGTTGGCAGTGAAAGCAAAGATCCAACAAGTTTTTCCTGTCTATTAGACATACTCACGTTTAAGACTCCTGAATTTCAGATTGACCGATACCTCTGTAACAATGATGGTCGTTTGCCCAAGATTATATCCATCGCCATTGGGATATCAATGGTCTTCAACTCGAGAGTGAACATTATATTCCTTGATACAATTTAATCTGTCACTTCATCCAATGAGACTTCTCTTCTTTCATCTGCCGACTTGATAACTGCGAGCGATAATCTGAGAACTTCGCGTCCTTCCATGCCGGTTAATTCAGACTGTTTACCGCTTATTATAGATTGTGCAAAATCCTCTCCCGCCTTTCTAAAACCAGCGGAATAGTCAGATTCAATATCTGAGAATTCTGTCATTTCTCCATTTGCATAGAGCTCCAAGACCGGCCTGTTCAAATCTTGACCGATAAAATTATTGATCCATAAAATCCCACTCGCTCCTGTAACCTCAGCCCAAACATATATAGGATAGTATTTAGAACTTACAATCATTTTATCTGAATATATCGATTCCCAAGATCCATATCTATTAGCATCCTTGTATCTCCAACTAACCATGGCCGGATTGTCCATCAATGAACCTGCGATTAATTCATGGAAAGACTCGACGCGCTCATTACCTACAAATGCAAATACACTATCTACGTTCCCCATCATGTATCTAGCGATCGACCATATGTGCTGACCATGATCAAAAATAATAGATCCATCTCCTGCTTGATCGGGATCTGAACGCCAGTTCTGAGCTCCAGAAGGTATAGTCCATCCATGCTCAGCATTACCAGTGAGTGATTTGATTCTTATTGATATTGGTTCACCGATTGCACCATGCTCTATAAGGGACTTGGCCTTACTAAATGGGGGGTGGTATCTATAATTTTCTATGACTCTAAACACTTTTCCACACTTCTCAGCATGAGTAATCATTTCATTTGCTTGGCGTATGTTTAATGACATAGGTTTCTGGACAGAAACATGTTTGCCTGAATCCAATGCATCAAGCACCATCCGATGATGAAGATGGTGAGGAGTAATTATTTCAACTCCATCGATATTTTCGTCATCGAGCAGATCACGGTAATTTTCATATGCATGCTCAACTTTCCATTTGTTAGCTCTCTCATTCAAAAGATTTGTATCACTATCACAAATTGCGTAGAGATGCGCATTTGAATTGTTCTTGTATCCTTCGTAATGCATATCAGCTATTCTTCCAACTCCAATAAATCCTATTCTCAGCATTTTCCGATCCTTAATTTTTATTCGCAAATAACTTTTGTAAATTAACTTATTGGTTATTCATACCATGCGTAAACATCTAAGTATTCGTATATTTTACGGATCACGTAATGAGAAGGGGAGTGAACAATGCATTCAAATCCACTTCCAGAAATATTCAACTGTATTAAAGTTGTCGGTAGCTAATCTATCAATAAGCAGTAATATTGCCAATTAATCTATCCGAT
>CEUS01245499.1_pt1 | contig 17562 bp, 13 predicted proteins | sample 427031 | NCBI WGS metagenome assembly CEUS01 (sample SAMEA2622837, study PRJEB7988) | marine metagenome | biome: marine biome (ENVO:00000447); feature: marine epipelagic mixed layer (ENVO:xxxxxxxxx); material: "saline water (ENVO:00002010), including plankton (ENVO:xxxxxxxx)" | depth 140 m | reverse complement strand
CCTCCCTGATGCGGTTCCCGTTTCGATGATTTCGTTCAAACCTCCAGGGATCAGGTTGTACAAAGCTATTCCAGCCAGAACTGTGCCTCCCATATAGACAACTAGGTGGAGGAAATCTGTCCAGAGCACTGCGGTCATGCCACCAAGGGATGTGTAGATTATCGTGATCACACTCAAAGATAGGAGCGAGCCAATGGTCAAGACTGTGGTGGCGGAAAGGGTTGGGAACATCGAATGAGCCAGTGCGGTCGCTCCGGGTAATGTGAGTAATGCCGCAGCCACTACCAGTCCTGTGGAAAACAGACGGAAACCATCAGCGATATTCCGGGTGAACAAAAAGATACCTGCGGCCAGACGTCTGACGCCGAGGCCGTACCTTTCTGTTAGGATCTGATACGCAGTTAAATACTCTCCCTTGAAATAAGAGGGCAACAGGAGCCAGCTTATGAGCAGCCTCCCAAGCAGATAGCCGAATACTAGTTGCAAGAAAGTGAGGTTGTTATCGAATGCGAACCCTGGCAGGCTGACAATAGTTACAGTACTGGTTTCGGTCGCTACGATGGAGAACATGATCAGTCCCCAGGGTGCTTGGCGGCCACTGGTGAAGTATTCCCGTATGGTTAACTGCTTCCGGGTAAGGGAGAATCCCAGCCAGAGAGTTCCGGTGAGATAGACCACGATGATTAAAAGATCAAGCCCGGTCATGATGTGGGAAGCTGGGGGTGGTCAATGAAACGGTGGCTCTATCTGTAAGAGGTGTCGAATGTTTAGACTTAGAAATGGGCTCAGAGTTGGGTACCGTTTCCTTGGGCGCTGGCTGGAGGGTCGTCTCCGATAGCTATTCGAACCGAATCTTTCGCTCGCCTGAGTCTTGCCTGAGCCTTTGTTGGAGAATCCCCCGTCTTTGCCATCACGATAGCTAGTTTCACATTCCATTTGGCCCTCTGAAGCAGCTGGCCGGCCGCTTGGTAGTCGAGCCCAGTCACGGTGGTAATAATGTTCTTGGCTCTATCTCTGCGTTGTTCTGAACCAGTTTGGACGTCGACCATCAGGTTTCCATAAGTTTTCCCAGTCTTCACCATCGCTACAGTAGTCAACATGTTGAGCACCATTTTTGTGGCACTGCCAGCCTTGAGACGAGTTGAACCGGCTATAACTTCTGGGCCTACAGCAGGTGCGATGATTACATCGACAAATGTTTGTAACTCCGACTCGGGCCAGCATGTCAGGAAGATGACCTTGAGGCCAATTCGCCTGCCACGTACGATGGCACCGCGAACAAATTGAGTCATTCCGCTGGCAGATATTCCGAGGAGTACGTCTTTCGAGCCTAGATGCAGCCGACCTATGGCGCGGCTTCCTTCTTCAAAATTGTCTTCGATCCCTTCAGTGGATCTAAAGAAAGCATTACGGCCTCCGGCCATGATTGCTTGTACAAGTTCTGCTGGTGTGCCAAATGTGGGACCCATTTCGGCCGCTTCCAGGATTCCGAGGCGCCCACTAGTCCCGGCTCCAACGAAAACAAGACGACCGCCTTTCCTAAAGCTTTCAGTTATCAGCTTGGCGGCCAAGGCGATCCGGTCCTTTTCTTGGGCGACTGCCTCCACGGTGCGTCGGTCTTCCTCTACCATCAGGTCTAGAATGGATTCAGTAGATGCTTGGTCGAGGCTCAGAGTGTGTGGATTAATGGCCTCTGTGGGTAGGTGTCGCCACTTTGAACTTTTAGACATGGCAGAGTCGAGTGAGTTCCTGAAAATTCCTGCATTTAGTCAGAGTCTGGCCAGGAAAGGCAGTCATATCTCGGGTGAACGCGCAGACCCTAGTCGAATCGATTTTGGGCGGAAGAACGTTGACTTGACCCGTCAGACCGGAGTATAAACTGAACTGATGTCGTCGTATGTTTTCTCCTGGACATTCTAGGACGCGGTTCGGTGTAGACCATGATCGTGTCTAGTTTAGTTCTAACCAATGGGTCCCCCTCACTCGGACTCGGCTGGTGAGCTAGTCTGGAACCTCCCTCAGGCCCAGGCCACCGGTGTTCGCACCCGTAAATCGGCCCTTTAGATTAAACGCAAACACAGCGATGATGAATAGGAGACAAGCCGCTCAAGCAGAATGCACTGTAGGCATCGTTGGTTTCGGTACGGTCGGGCAGGCGGTTGCTCGTATCCTCGAGAGTGATTTGCATCCTAATCTGAGACTGACCCACATTTGCAACCGACGAATCGCTAATAAGAAGGTAGATTGGGTTAGTTCGGAAGTTGTCTGGACAGATTCTTTTGAGTGTTTACTAAGGAGTCCGGTCGATGTTGTAGTTGAATTGATCGGAGGACTGTCCCCTGCCAGAGATTGGGTGAAACGTGCCTTGGGTGCTGGCAAGTCGGTCGTTACCGCGAATAAGCAGTTGATCGCTCATGAAGGCGCGGTTTTGTTAGGCCAGGCCAGGGACAATGGCCGACAACTGCTTTTTGAAGCCGCAGTAGCCGGAGGAATACCTGTCCTTCAGGGCTTGAGACAGGGGCTGGCTGGGGATGGACTTTCTGGCATTCAAGGCATCCTGAATGGAACCTGTAATTACATTTTGACTCGAATGGAAGCGGAGGCAGTTTCGTTTGAAGCAGCTCTCACGGAGGCTCAAGAATTGGGTTTTGCCGAGGCAGATCCAACCGCAGACATTGATGGCCACGATGCTCGGGCGAAGTTAGCCATCCTTATAGGAGTGGGACTGGGCAGGAGAGTGAAAGTTGACGACATTCCTCTAACCCCAATCACCGGCCTGAACCCGATTGACTTCATATATGCCAGCAAATTGGGTCATGTTGTAAGGCAGGTGGCTCGGGCCGAGCTCGTGGAGGAGACAACGGCGACGAGGGCCGGAGTGCAGCCAGCTCTGGTAGCGGAAGATTCAGCTCTCGGTAGGGTAGGTGGTAGCCAGAACATAGTCGTTGCGGAGGGGCGTTTTGGTGGTGAAACTGCATTCTCTGGGTTCGGGGCTGGTGGCGGGCCCACATCCGTGGCCGTTGTCTCGGATTTGCTTACACTACAGGGTGGCTTCTCTCAGGCTTCAGAAGGCCGGCTATCAATCGATACTGGGCCAACTCCGGTATCCACAGAATTTGTGGATCGGCAATATGTGCGGTTCACTGTGTCCGATAGGCCGGGTGTTATTGCGAAGCTGGCAGACATTTTTTCAAAGAATCGGATCAACGTTGACGCGGTCCTCCAAGAGCCAGGATGGCCTAAGGCGGAATTGCCATTTGTGATGACCCTCGAGAGATGTACTACTTCGGCTGTGAGGGCAGCGCTCGGCGAGATGGAAGGCCTAGACTTTCATATGCAGCCCCCATTCTGGTTGCCGATTCTCGAGAAGGGAGATAGAAGTTGATGGGTGCGTTTACGGGCTTGAGGTGTGCGATGTGCAAGACTGAGTTCCCGCCTGAGGCCTTGTATGTCTGCGACCAATGTTTAGGGCCACTTGAGGCTTGCTACGACTATGAAAAAGCCGGCCGTACGCTCACTAGGGACGCTTTACAGAAACGGGCGAGGAATTTGTGGCGGTATAGAGAACTTCTCCCGATTGTTGGTGAGCCGAGGACTGGTTTCAATTCAGGTTTCACTCCCTTGATTCATGCCAAGCGGCTCGGGGAGATTCTTGGCGTTGAGAAACTCTATATCAAGGATGACTCCGTGAATCACCCCACACTTTCTTACAAGGATCGGGTGGTCCCAGTGGCAGCAACTAGGGCGATTGAATTGGGGTTTGATACGTTCGGCTGTGCTTCTACCGGAAACCTCGGGAACAGTGTGGCAGCTCATGCGGCTCGTCTAGGCCTCGCTTGCTATGTCTTTATTCCACAGGATCTTGAACCCGGTAAGGTTGTGGGCTCGGCTGTTGCGGGCCCTCATGTCGTTGGTATCGACGGAAATTATGATGATGTGAACCGACTGTGTACCCAGGTCGGTGATCGTTATGGCTGGGCTTTCGCCAACATTAATTTAAGGAGCTATTACGCGGAAGGAGCCAAAACCTATGGTTTTGAGATCTGCGAGCAGCTTGGGTGGGTTTACCCGCAGCACGTCGTTTCACCGGTAGCGGGGGGGACTTTGCTTCCACGTATAGGCAAGGCTTTCAAAGAGCTGCAGCACATAGGAATGATGTCTGGCCAATTACCTCGTATCTATGCGGCCCAAGCGGCAGGATGTGCTCCAGTGATCAACGCGTTGGAGAACGGCGAAGAGTATCCAGAACCTGTAAAACCAGACACCATTGCTAAGTCGATTGCTATAGGCAATCCGGCCGATGGTTACCAGGTTCTAGAGACAGTTCGTAGGAGTGGTGGGACTGGTGCACGTGCTACTGACGAAGAGATTCTTGAAGCGATCGGTTTGCTGGCTGGGACGGAAGGGATCTTCACGGAACCTGCTGGTGGCACCACATTAGCCGCAACAATTAATTTATTGAAGGCGGATGCGATACCCAAGGATGAGACGATCGTTGTTTGCATAACTGGAAATGGTTATAAGACGGCGAATGTAATGGTCGGTCGGCAGGATCCTCCAACTCGACTTGGCCGGTCCCTAGGAGAGTTTGAGTCTTTCATTTCGAAGCGGGCCACAGCACAAGTTCAAAGTTAGTTCAGGGTTGATCCATCCCGTATTACTGATGGGAGTCTAGATGAATTTCCTTCAGTAAGGCCTATTTGTGCTCGACGTGGTTTTGCGGCGGTATCAACGATCACAGGCTGTCGTGAAATATGACCTTAGAGTGATTTGCACTCTGAGGCCCGTGGAATAGGGTGCGATCTCCATGTAGTTTCCGAGAGTTCTCTAATGCGCCTGGGTCACGGAGCAGCGGTAGATTTAGTGAAGGTTTAACTGATTTGGCGGTTTAAGGAGTAGAAATGAAGGAGTCGGTGGAGTCAGACCGCCCGATACTTGTTCAAAAATATGGTGGCAGCTCGGTCGGGAGCGCCGAACGCATTCTGTTGATTGCTGACCGGATTGAACAAAATCTTTGTGAAACGACCCGATTAGTTGTTGTGCTATCGGCTATGGGAAAAACAACTGATGAATTGGTGAGCTTGGCCAACGAGGTTTCTGATCGGCCGACCGGCCGAGAGATGGACTTGTTGCTTGCTACCGGTGAACAGGTGACCGTTTCCCTGTTGGGTTTAGCTTTGCAGAATAGGGGGATACTAGCGATTTCGTTAACCGCACTTCAGTGCGGTATTCGAACAGATGGAGTGTTTAATGAGGCGCGCATTAAGAGCATAGACACGGCTCGCATTAAGTCAGAACTAGACAGCGGACGAGTGGTTATCGTCACTGGGTTTCAGGGGATTAGCGAGGCTAACGATGTCACAACCTTGGGAAGGGGGGGGAGTGATATCACTGGTGCGGCTTTAGCTGCTGCCCTAGGAGCTGAGAGCTGCGAGATCTGTACCGATGTTGACGGAGTCTTTTCTGCCGACCCATCCCGGGTGTCAAACGCTCGGCAATGGCCGAAAATTAGTTATGAGGAAGCTATTGAAATGGCTTCGAGTGGCGCTAAGGTGCTGCATCCACGGGCTGCCGAAATATGTATGGAATATGAGGTTCCAATACATGTACGCAGTAGTTTTCATCAAGAGCAAGGAACCTGGATCGGAGGGGGTGCCATTCCGATGGAACGAGCAGAAGTGGTAGGTGTGACAAGTGACGCTAAGGTTGCGAAAATTACGTTGTTGAATGTGCCGGATCAACCAGGAGTTGCTGCACGAGTGTTCGACGATTTAGCAAGAGCCGGTGTAAACATTCGGCTAATCATCCAGAGTGCCAGTTCTGAGAATCGGGCACGAATCACCTTTATTCTCGATCTTGAATTTCTGACCCCTGTTCAGGATTTGGTGGGGCATTGGGAGACCGAGGGTTTGATGAGCGAGTGCGTGATTGAGAATGATGTTGCGAAGATCTCTATAGTAGGGTCTCGTCTAGCGTCGACCCCAGGTCTGGCGGCGCGCATGTTTACTGTGTTGGCGGGAGCCGGTATCAATATTGATTGTATAAGTTCGTCAGAAATGAAAGTAGCCTGTGTGATCTCATCAGACCGGTTGGACGAAGCAGTTAGGACGGTGCATGAGGAGTTTTTCCCCGTAGGTGAGAGGGTCTAAGGCGGCGATTATGGGCGTGAAGATTGAAGTTGGCGTGCTCGGTGCCACCGGTATGGTTGGGCAGGAGTTTATCGCTCGGCTTTCTGGACATCCCTGGTTTAGGGTGAACTGGATTGGTGCAAGCGAACGTTCGGCAGGCAAGGCCTACCGGGATGCGACTGCTTGGAGGCTTGCGGTAGAACGACCTGATTGGGTCGAGGGGATGAAAGTGGACACAGCGGCTCCTGGCCTGGCCCCTAAGTTGCTCTTTTCAGGGTTGGATGCTTCTGTGGCTGGGATGGTCGAAGAAAGCTTCGCGCAAGCCGGCCATGTTGTGGTTAGCAATGCCAGAAACCACAGGATGGATCCATTGGTGCCACTGGTGATTCCAGAGGTTAACTCGGATCACTTGGGTCTCTTAAGCCGCCAAGGTGAGGTCAAAGGTTGGACTGGGCGAATAGTTACTAATCCAAACTGCTCGACTGTGGTGCTGGCAATGGTTCTGGCGCCACTTCGCCGGTTTGGATTGGATAAGGCCGTTGTCTCAACCCTTCAGGCGATTTCTGGTGGGGGTTATCCAGGGGTCGCTTCTTTGGATGTGGTGGGTAATGTGATTCCTTTTATTTCGGGTGAAGAATCGAAAATAGAAACTGAGACTCAGAAGATTCTTGGCCGAGTAGTAGATGGCGAAGTCAAGCAACACCCCTTGTTGGTCAGTGCTGGCACAACTCGTGTGCCGGTTATAAATGGGCACACTGAGCTAGTGAGTGTGTCTCTTCCATCAGGCCCGAGTTGCAACGAAGTTGTAGCGTCGATAAGTGATTTTAGGGGAGTCCCGCAGGAGCTGGATCTTCCGAGCGCTCCTTCGAAACCCCTGCGATATATGGAATCCGAGGAGCGACCGCAGCCTAGACTGGATGCCGGTTTTGGAAGGGGGATGGTAGTAAGTGTAGGACGGTTCCGGACGTGCCCTGTAATGGGTTATAAGTTTGTGGCGATGGGCCACAATACCATTCGAGGGGCTGCCGGCGTTGCAGTGTTGAACGCTGAACTCTTGAAAGCTAAGGGCTTCCTAGATTAGGTGAATCAGTCGAGTCGAGATGCAATGACCTCATAAAGCAGTCCCTCTATCAAGTAGGCAGCAAAGATGAAATATAACGGGAGTGGTTCCGACCCGCCGGTTCATGCATGGCCTACCTAGTTACCAACGGCGTCGGTAGTGACATCGAGCAGTAATCGCACCGGCGCGTCGCTGTTAAAGAGCGAAGGCACCTCAGTTGGGTCTGAACCTGGCGCCAGCTCTGCGCTGATACTAACCTCAGTTCCGCTTGGAAGTTGTTGGGGCGAATCAAACAAATAGCGTGTAGGCCAATCGCTGTCTGGGTTGCGAATGAGTAGCAACGGTATAGTGGATCCGTCTGGTAGGGTGCCTGTGACCTGTAACTCAGACGCCTGGATTCCAATTTCTGGGAGTAAACCGTAAAGGGTGATGTCTTGGTCCAAGCGATGGGTGAAGTTTATTTCTCTGCCATTTGGTAATGGAGAGTCCACCACGATATGTTCAATGGTCGACAGTTGCTTGTCCGTCAAGTGTAGACCGAGGCGCGTTTGGTCTGAGAATTCTTGGCCCTCAGTAATCCAAGTCTTTTTATAAACCACCCTAGCTACAATATCTGCACCTGCAGGTAGTGAGTAACCAACCCTCTCGTGTGTCCTAAGGGTTTGGCCTGGCCACCATACGGCAGCGGGGGCTTGGCCGAGGAAACCGGTACTAAAACCCTGTTCAGGACTGGCTTCATCAGCAGCTTGGCCTTCGCCGGTAGTATCGATGTAGATTGAGACGTGACGAACGACAGCCCTACTGCCAGGAATCACATCTATGTTGGTGACCCAATGGTCTTCGTCTAGGTTGGTGGGTAAGACGAAGTATCGAACCGTTTCCGTGGTGTTGGCTTCTAGGGTGAAAGGCTCAGCCAACGACAACTCCAAGGTGGGAGGGCCGTATGTCCAACCGCCTCCAGAAATGGTTGAAGTGCTGGGTGTTTGGTCTCGGGGACCCTGTGGGTAGCCACCTGCTGACCATTCAAGGATCATGTCCATCTCATGAGCTGGAAGCACGTGGCCGTTGCTGAAGTCTCCGAAGCCGTCCTCCGCTTTCCAGGGTGGCATTCTGAGGGCTAGAACTTCCTCACGGATAGATTGGGTCCAAGGATAGGCTTCCTGGTAGGTTAGCAATGACATTGGGCCGACGCCGCCCTCGATATGGCAACTTCCGCACTGGCGTTCAAAAATAGGGAACAGGTGCTCGTTATAAGTGAAGCGAGATGCGATTGGGGTGTGACCCTGCGTGACATTGCCAAGAAGGGGTCCGATGCCAACTATGACCAGACCGACTATCCACCGTGTCCTGCTTCGCATAAGGCCTCCAAGAAGCTCTGCTAGTGATTCGCTGCTTCGGTCTCTATTTGGTTTTATGGCTAGTCTGGAAGTGTCTTTTCACAGCCCAAAACCATGTTACATCCGGCACAGTCTAGCGCCTGTCGGATAGAGCGTAGACTGAATCGATCGAAATGACTGCTGTCTCAAAAATTCCGTAGGCGCTGTCTACGTCATTTCTATTCCCTAGATCGCCATACCAATCCAGAAGATAAGCGGCTCGGACCAAGTGACGGACGGCGATCCGGATTTCGTTACGAGCGGAAAGGGGTAGCCCTTCAGAGGCTTGGTCCAGTGCGAGGGCTAGTTCTTTTGCCTGGAGAGCCGGGATGAAAATCTCGGTGAATGCACCTCGGCTTATCATCTCGCTAATTTGCACCCCACGGCTAGCGATTTGAGATGCTATGTCCCGTGGATCTTCGGGTACGTCTGGCAGTATCCGAGCGGCTAGTGGTATTGCTTCCGGGGCATCCGCGTAGTCGGCAGATGTGGTGCTGGTGGAAGAAACTTCCACTGACAGTTCTCCGAAGATGAAGTCGAAACGCTCAAATGGAAAATCCTCTTCGAAGATCACCTTAGCTGTCACTTCGGCAGGAATGTCTGAGTTGGGAATGAGAGCTTCTAGAAAAGCTCCATCCGGGCTGGACACTAGGTCATAAGCGGCGACTTCGAGAAATTCATCGGTAGCCTCATCGTAAACCTCTTCTGTGACGGCTCTTCCTGTCCACCCACTGACGTTTACGGGTTCTCTATAATTGTCGCTGGCGTAGATGCGAAAGATACCAGGTTCCGGGTAGGTCCCCTCAATGTGGTGAAAACTATCTGGAGCCATAAAGACCGTGCCCCCGTAGCGGGGACTGTGATCCATGTGAGCTCCGGCTGCAGCGTCAACGACGCCGCAGGTCAGCATAAAGGCGCCATAATAAGGGTTTCTGACGGGACCGTCTCGTTGGACCCAGGCTGAGCCTGAGTCGTACATGGGGCAGTAGGCGCGAGCAAAACCTGCTGGCAAGGTTTGTTCTGCAAGGAGCTCTGAGAGCGGTTTAAACTTAGCCCGGAAATCCTCGATGTTCTCGGCCGCGAGCGCTTCGATGGCCTGGACTTGAAGCGAGGATTCAGCAATCTCAGTAAATTCTTGAAGTTCAAGTTTGGCTGTCGCGAAGTCGTCAGCAGCCAAAGCTTCCTGCACTTGAACGTACTCGGCCAGTTGTGCCTCAAAGTCCACTGATTGAGCCTGAACTTCTTGGGCGGTCAACGATATAGACGGATCGACCAACAATAAAGTGAAGCAAAATGTGTACACGACGGGTTTCGTCATGGAATGCCCCTACTGGATAAAGTGCCCCGTTCGACCGACAGTATAGAAATTGTGGGATTGATGATCTGTCAAGCGTTGTTGTCCTTGGCGAAAAGTATACAACGCTCAAAATAGGCCGCGCAATGAAAACGGACTGGAACGATGCACAAGAAGCTGTGACCTCTTTCTTGGTTGAGTTGAGGGTGTCCCGTCGCCTGGCTCAAAACACCATAGTTGCCTATGAGAGGGATCTTAGTCGCCTTCTAAAGTTCGCCGCTGATAAGGACTTGTTGCTAGCAATGGCTGATAGGAGTGATATCGAAATCTTTGTTCGCGCACTGATGTTGTCAGGTCTCTCGCCAAGGTCTGTCGCTAGAACGGTTGCGTGTGTCAGAGGGTTCTACCGGTTTCTGGTTCTGGAGGGAGTAATCCCGGCAAGTCCAGCCGATGATGTGAGGGCCCCTCGGGCCTGGCCAGCGCTACCTAGGTACCTGTCCTTGGATGAGGTCGACCTGTTGCTAGCTCAACCCGATACAGATAGACCCGTTGGCGTCCGAGATCGAGCTCTGTTGGAACTTTTGTATGCGACGGGAATGCGGGTGAGTGAGTTAGTCGGGCTTTCGGTGGGTGATATCAATCTAGATGCTGGGGTTCTAACCTGTGTAGGCAAGGGCGCTAAAGAACGGATCGTGCCGATCGGAAGCATAGCTGTCGACTGGGTGGGGAGGTATGCAGATTCGGTCAGACCCTCGTTGTTAAAGAGCAGAATCTCTAAGCGACTTTTTGTCAATGCCAGAGGGGGAACCGCTCTGAGTCGAGTGGGTTTCTGGAAAATCATCAAGAAGTATGGACGGCAGGCCGGACTAGTTCAAGAATTGAGTCCGCATATGCTTCGGCATTCCTTTGCTACCCATTTGCTTGAGAGGGGCGCTGACCTGCGTGTAATACAAACGCTACTTGGACATGCGGATCTTTCTACAACACAAATCTACACTCACATTCTAGAAGCTAGGTTGCGAGCTGTTTATGATCAATTTCACCCCAGAAAGTGAGGCTTTAATTGACCCTATCGTGTTGGCTTTGATATCGTAGGGACCGCGTTATTGTAATCATAGCGTGGAGAGAGAAGCAGCTGCATTACCTAGGCCTTCGGACAATCGCATACCACGGGAACTTGCAAGGCGGACGGCCAAAATTCACTGCTTGTTGATAGAGTCGACAGTCCTAGAATACGTCATTGACGCCTTGAGTAAGGCAAAGGCTTCTGGTCGATGCCAGCAGACCAAGTGGCTGAAGGATTGTTGGGTTGGACCTTATTTGAGCCAGTATTTGTTTTCGAGCGACAATTCGAATTTCTAAGTTGTAAGGAGTAGCTATGCGTCGCAGTGGACGTTACTTGTTTACGTCGGAATCCGTCACGGAGGGCCATCCCGACAAGATTGCCGACCAGGTTTCTGATGGTATTGTGGATGCTGTATTAGCCGAAGATCCGACCGGTCGGGTGGCATGTGAAACATTATTAACCACCGGTTTGGTGGTTATTGCGGGCGAGATCACTAGCACTGGTGGTACAGACTTTACGGATGTGGTGAGGGATACCATCAGGGAGGTAGGTTACACCAGGGCCAAGTTTGGATTTGATGCAGATACCTGTGCGGTGTTGTCGTCTATTCATGGTCAATCGCCAGATATTGCTATGGGCGTAGACCCGGGTGGTGCGGGGGACCAGGGTTTGATGTTTGGGTATGCCTGCAGGGAGACCGAAACTTTGATGCCACTGCCAATCTCTCTGGCACACGACCTATGTCGAGGACTGTCAAAGTCCCGCAGGTCTGGGGCCATGAATTACCTTCGGCCAGATGGGAAGTCCCAGGTAACGGTGGAATACGACGGGGACAAACCACTGAGAGTCGACACCGTGGTGGTTTCGAGTCAGCACAGCGAGGATGTCAAAAACGAGCGTATCCGGGAGGACGTGATCGGTCAGATCATTAAGCCCATCGTTCCGGAAGAACTTCTTGATGACCAGACCAACATTTATGTGAACCCGACCGGCAGATTTGTGACGGGCGGACCGCATGGAGATGCTGGCCTTACGGGCCGAAAAATTATTGTTGACACCTATGGGGGAGCCGCTCCCCATGGTGGAGGTGCTTTTTCTGGCAAGGATCCAACCAAAGTGGATCGGTCGGCGAGCTACATGGCTCGCTATGTGGCTAAGAACTGTGTGGCAGCCGGGCTGGCAAGTCGGGTGCAAGTGCAGCTGGCTTATGCAATCGGGGTGGCTGACCCCGTCTCGGTTCTGGTGGACACTTTCGGGACAGCCGAACTCGAGGAGAGTCGAATAAGCGAATTAGTCAGGGAACATTTTGTTCTGACCCCGAAAGGCATTATTGATACTTTGGATCTGCGGCGTCCGATCTATCGGCAAACAGCGGCCTTTGGCCATTTTGGGCGGACTGAACCAGACATCACATGGGAACAGACAGATAAGGCTGACACGCTTCGTCAGGCGGCCGGACTCTGAGCTTGCGGCGGCCTAGGGAACATTGGTTGAAGTATCTTTGGGTTCATGGGTGTCATGCTATCGCTGATAAACCTAGGAGTGGCACGCTAACTAGGTGCGAACGGTTAGCAGTAAATAGAGGGCCGAACCCCCGAAGAGGATATTTGGCGCCCATGCAGCCAAAATAGGGGCGAGGAGGCCTGCACTCCCGATGGCAGAGAACACGCTAATCACAACCCAATAGGAAATAGCCAACACGATGCCTATGCCGACACCGTAGAGTGCTCCGTGCCGGCCGGTAGTGACCGCGAAGGGTACCGCTATCAATGTCAGTATTAGGGTGACAAAAGGGAACGAAAGCTTTCGTTCCAGTTGGACCCGCAGGGGAATCACATCAACCCCGCTTTCGGCCAAGAGCTCTATATATCGGTCTAGTTCTTGGTAGTTCATACGTTCTGCTTGTGGTTGCTCGGTTGCGAACTCCTGCGGTGGTGCCCACGAGATATGACGGTCAGAGAACCCTTCAAAATCTCCAGGTTTCCTGTCATCGGTAAATTGTCTCGACCACCCTCTATGGGCTAGCCACCCGTCCGCAAATGTGGCTCGTTCAGCGAATGTTCGTTGAGACAGCTGCCATTCGCTTGGTGCAAAGCGATATGCGGTCACCTCATGTAGTTCGACACTGGAGGGATCGAAGAAACTGTAGTTGTAGAAAGTGCCATCTTGGCCTACTAGCCATTTTCTGTTTAACACATCGAATGTCTCTGGCGCTCCCCCCCGAATCACATGGCGAATTGCGTTGGCACGGCGGTTGGCGTCCGCCAAGAAGTTCTCACCCATGCCAAATAGCAGGCTGCTCCAGAGCAGAGAAAGTAAGAGCAAAGGAATGGAGGTTCGGTAGAGGCTGACCCCACAGGCTTTCATAACAGTCAGTTCACTGCTTTTCGTTAACACGCCGATGGTAATCAAGGTAGCTATGAGTGTAGAAATAGGGAGGACATAATAGATGAACTGGGGGGTGGCGTACCAAAAATATTCAACAATACTGAGTGTTGTTGTCTCCCCTTTAAAGAGTTTGTCTGACAGGTCTACAAACGTGGAAATGTAGAAAATTCCCAGCAAGCCGACGAAAGACAGTGTTACAAGTTTGAGGTACTGTTTAGACACGTATCTGTCGAGGAGGCTTAGTAAGCCGATTCCCGAGAATCCGGCCTTCTGATTCAGTCCCACAGTAGTTGGAGAAGCCGCCTGCCTGGGCCTGTCTACAGTCGGCCTGGCGGATTTCCTGGAACCAGTTGTTGACCACCCTGACACAAAAGCTTGCGGTGAAAGTCGCTGTAGAAGAGATCTGGTTTTTGGCCAAAACAGTAAGGCCCCAACTAGACCGAGAATGGCGTTAGGCAACCACATGGCAATGTGTGGCGAAACCAGTGCGCCCTTTGCCATCGCCTTAGCGCCGAACATTATTATGTAGTAGGCAAAGATTACGGCAATACCGACGGCAAAGCTGGCAAGCTTGCCCTCTTTTCTGTTGGTAACACCTAAAGATAAAGCGATTAAGGCGAAAACTATACAGGCTATCGGGATGGAGAATTTCTGGTGTATCTCCATGATGGGGTTGTGGGGCGAGATCCCGAGGGAGGCCATCTCAGTGGCTTGAGCCCTCAATTCCGAAATTCTCATTTCGGTCAAACCACGTTGAGGGCCGCCTTCAGGGAAAATCGTGTCTGGGTCAAGCCTGAGAACGACTTCCTCAAATCGGTTGACGTTGTATGTGGAAGGGTCCGTTCCTTCTACTTGATGGTAGGTTCCCGAAGTCAGTACGATCTGAACTTGGCGCCTGTCTTGGTCGACTAGGACACGTCCCTCTTTTGAAATATAGACTTGTGGGAAACCACTGTTTCTGGTGTCCGCAAGAAAAACTTGGGACCATTCTGTGCCTTGAATATCAACTTCGTTTACATAGAGCACTAGGCCAGGCAGGCCTTCGTCAAACACTCTGGCTTTGACCTCATCCTCAGCTGTTGCAGCCAAAGTCCTGTAGGTAATCTCTCGAAATGTCTGATTGGCATCCGGAAGGGCAACTATCAGGGTGTAGCAGGTGACCATGGCAGCCGACCCTGCCAAGAGTAGAACTGGCAGCAGCAGGCGGAACGTACTTACCCCGCAGGCTTGAAGAGCTACCATTTCTCGATCACTGGACATTCTTCCCAATCCCATAAGTAGGCCGATTAGGACCGCCATGGGAATGGTTACCCCGAGTCCCTGAGGAATAAGGGTGAACATCAGCTTTGCAATAGTCCACGCATCTACACCTTTGGCGATCAGGGATTCTGCGACCTGCATGATCGGCGGGATCATCAAGATGAAGGTGAACACCAAGAGGCTGAGCAATATAAGGGGAAGTATCTCTCTGAAGATGTAGCGATCTAGGATGCGGAGCATAGGAGCCAGAGCCAGTTTAACATCGACTCCAACACCTAGACAGGCTAATGTGGATTCAGGTGGTGGGGACCTGGGCGTATTGTGGCATTGTTGGGTTGTTTGAGCTGCTGGCGCCCTAAGTGGGTAGGATATCGGTGAAGGATTGGCGTTTTAGCTTGTGTCCAATAATGGTTGTTATGTTAACTTAGGTTCAAAATAGAGCGAGAATTCCACAGTGCTCAGGCTCAGGCGTTAAGGCGGTGACGCACTGCGGGGTGCGCGTAGATCCAGGAAACTTTATATTGGCCATCGATTTTGACCGGGACGAGAATCCGACTGCATCCCTGGTAACACTCCTCGAGTCTTGACCAGGAACTGGCCAGTTCAGCGCACTCCATCGCGTGGACATCGACCGACTCCCCATGATGCTCTTTCAATCCAAATACCTGACGGCCGTTATTCTGCGCCACCGTCCACTCTACGCTGCAGTTTGTTGACCACTCGGCCGTAATGCCCGCAATGACTGGCTGATCCCGATCATCGGGCAGGAGAGCAAGCCGACTGTTCGGGTAATCGAGGAGCATGTCAAACAAGATATCGACCACGCCAAGCCACCGTGAAGAGATCTCGCGATCCCGACTGACCTTCTCCTGACTAAGGTTGCGAGGGGCCTTGGCACCATGCTGCACATTCGAGCGAATCATCCAAAGCAGCTTAACCAAATGACCAATGGGTGCATCTTGGCTATTTCCGCGCTCTAGCTCGGTTCGATAACTGTCGAACTTGTCGATTGCGTTCTGATGCTTCGCCTCGGAGCTCTCACGTTCCTCGTCAGGTTGCGAATTTGGATGAAGATCAGGCCGCGATAGCCTGTCTTCCTCCAAAATGAGTGGTTTCACGCTCAGCAGCATAGTTAAGGCTTCGCTGTTGCAGAGACGTCTGCGTTCGGCCAAGCTGGTGCTGTATCTAATCATAGTTTCCAACTTATGACCGTCAGTTGTTGTTTCGCCAGTTCTCCGTATTGCTCCCTGTCCAAAAGTGACGCTGTGTTGGTGTTTGAACAACCTATTAAGTGCGAAGCACTTTGGGCTAACGCGCTCGCGCTCATCGTGCTTGCTCGCCGCTTGATTCAGGTGGGAACACACAGATGACAGCAGTTCAAGTTCACCCTTCGCCCAACTATTAGATACTCATCTGCGCCGAGTCTCCTTTTCTTAACCCTCTCGTTGGAGCACGCTGAACCGCACTTACCGAAAGAGGTTTGCCCCCTAAGACATTTGACGTGCACTAAATCGACAGAGGGCGTGGGCCTGCTCATTTTTTTCCATCCTCTGTCCGCCCAGTCCCATACAACGCACCTTACGGTAGACAGACCCACACCCCAGACTCTTGCGCCAATCGCCGTTCGGACACTGTGCCATCAATAAACCGGTCTACCAATGGACTCAGCGACTGGACGATCTCGTCGTAGTTTCCCCCCATAGAAAACGGAACCCTCCGAGCCAGCTTGCTCGTGATACTGGCAACACGGTCTCCGCAATGAGCAGAAAAGAGGTCAGCCAGGAAGGTCTCGTGTGTGCCTTGGTGTCGTCGCCAATTCCCAGATGGAATGGTCGAATAACTCTCCGCAGCATTCGCCAAGACGTAGGTCCACGCCTCGTGGAGCCGACCATCTCCAACATCAACCGTTGTCAGCACGCGGTGATACAGGGAGTCTGGGCCATAACCAGAGAACCCCTCCAATCGATCAAGTCGCTTGAGTGTTTGCTCTGGATTTCGAACACGCACAAACTCTCCTTCGACCTGCCTTGATGGATCGAGCACGAGCCCGGGATAGGCGCCAAGGTCCACTAGGCGACCCGGCATCGTCGCCAGTAACGTGCACTCCATATCCCCACCTTCGGACAGCGTGGAGAAATTTGGTTCTTGGCGCATGAGTGTACCGTAGACAAACAGTCCATCTAGGGCCAACTCCGGCGTCTCACCCACCGCCGCCTGCTCAAATTGTCGGACGTCGAGATTATGCGACTCCCGGCCCCGTCGAACAATGTCCACATAGTCCGGTCGTGGCTTCACATAGCCCTCTCGACGCTCAGGAACAACTGTATAGGTGACGGCCGTGACCACCTCTCCGTTGGCACAGCACACCTGCACCGGGACACGTTCGTAGTAGTTGGGCGCGCCCTCTTTCTTGTCGAGCACCTCCCAGCCGCCTTCGACTACCTCGAAGAGTTGTCCGTCAACCACTTGCCCCAAGCGGTGCCTAAGGTTCAATGCTCCTGCATTACGACTGCTGGACTTGTAGTCGAAACACAGCTCGACATCTAGGGCTCGGCCAGGAACGCTGCGGCCTAAGGGGAACGTAGGCTGGTCCCTGTCGTCGCACCACTGACGAAGGTCGGTCTCGTCTAGGTTCGACCCGTAGCCGAAGTATAGAAAGGATCGGTCCCTATTTTGGCTCCCTGTTGGTTGATCAGTTGCTCTAGTCATCTTCTGTCCTCAGTGAATCTGCTCAGACTCGTTTAAGCCCGGCAGCAACTCGTAGGTGGCTGTCGCCTTTGCCTCTTGCATGAAGGCGATATTCCGTGGGAGGTCACAGGAAGCCCACAAGCCCTCAAACAAGCTGCAGCATAATTGCCCCTGCTCCATGGGCTCGTCGTACGCTTTGACACTAACGGTCAAGACGCTCAGCAAGGCGGTGATGAGCTGTCCATGAGTCATCTGGTGCTCGGCGGCTTGGGTCATCACCGACTGGGCAAACGTAAGAACGG
>CEUS01037919.1_pt1 | contig 17576 bp, 19 predicted proteins | sample 427031 | NCBI WGS metagenome assembly CEUS01 (sample SAMEA2622837, study PRJEB7988) | marine metagenome | biome: marine biome (ENVO:00000447); feature: marine epipelagic mixed layer (ENVO:xxxxxxxxx); material: "saline water (ENVO:00002010), including plankton (ENVO:xxxxxxxx)" | depth 140 m | reverse complement strand
GGGGGCCTGTAGCTCAGTTGGTTAGAGCAAACCGCTCATAACGGTTCGGTCGCAGGTTCGAATCCTGCCGGGCCCACCATTTTTTGAAAGCAACCATGTCATCAAATCAATTTATTTTTTCTTTACAAGATTTATCTAAAAGTTGGCCTGGAGGTAAGACTTTATTCGAGAATATTAATCTATCTTTTTTGCCGAATGCAAAAATTGGTATAGTTGGTGTAAACGGTTCAGGGAAATCTACTTTATTAAAAATATTATCAGGTATTGATAAAGAGTTTAATGGTGAAATAATTGCAGATAAAACAACTAAAATAGGATATTTACCTCAAGAGCCAGAACTGGATTCATCAAAAAGTGTTTTCGAAAATATATCTATTGCACTAAAGGATAAAATTGACCTTTTAAATAAATACAATGAATTATCTATGAATTATTCTGAAGAAATTGCAGATGACCTTTCAAAGCTTCAAGAGGAAATTGAATCAAAAGATTTATGGAATTTAGATTCAAAAATAGAGCAAGCCATGCAAGCTTTAAGATGTCCTGAGAAAGAAAAAGATGTTTCTTTATTATCTGGAGGTGAAAAAAGAAGAGTAGCAATATGTAAATTACTTTTAGAGGAACCAGATTTACTCTTACTAGATGAGCCTACTAATCATTTAGACCCTGAGACAGTTGCTTGGTTAGAAAACTATCTTATAGCCTATAAGGGAACCGTTATACTTATAACTCACGACAGATTTTTTCTTGATAATATTACCCAATGGATACTTGAGCTTGATAGAGGAAAGGCAATTCCATATGAAGGTAATTATAGTAAATGGTTGATTCAAAAGAAAAAACGAGTAGAGCTAGAAGTTAAACATGAAAATGCAAGATTAAGGAGATTAAAGAATGAAGTGGAATGGATTTCTTCTTCTCCAAAGGCTCGTCAAACTAAATCAAAAGCTAGAATTGATAATTATGAAGCTTTATTAAATTCTAAAAATATTCAATCTATTGATGATCCTCAAATAATTATACCAAATGCTCCAAGATTAGGAGATTTAGTTTTAGAGATAGGTAATCTAAAAAAAATAATTGAGGATAAGATTTTAATTGAGAAACTGTCTTTTAAAATGCCTAAGGGCGCTATTGTAGGTGTAATAGGAGCTAATGGAGTTGGTAAAACAACACTTTTTAATATTATATCTGATAATCTTGAACCGTCCGAAGGAACTGTACGGCTAGGTGACACAGTTAATTTGGGCTATGTTAATCAGTCAAGAGAAAGTCTAGATAACTCTAAAACAGTATGGGAAGAGATTTCAGAAGGTAACGATGTTGTAGAAATAAATTCTACTACAATCAATACTCGAGCATATACCAGTTCGTTTAATTTCAAAGGAACAGACCAACAAAAAAAAATTGGACAATTATCTGGTGGAGAAAGAAATAGGGTGCATTTGGCTAAAGTACTTAAATCTGGTGCAAATGTTATTTTGTTAGATGAGCCAACAAATGATTTGGATGTCGAAACCTTACATGCCTTAGAATACGCTATAGAAAAATTCTCAGGATGTGTAATGATTATAAGTCATGATAGATGGTTTTTGGATCGAATTTGTACTCATATATTAGCTTTTGAAGGTAATAGTCATGTTGAGTGGTTTGAGGGAAATTATTTAGATTATGTTGAAGACAGGAAAAATAGATTTGGTGAAGAAAATGAAATTCCCTCTAATATTAAGTATAAAAAATTTTCACGATAATTATTTTAGTAATTGTTTTCTTAATCTTTCCATTAATTTATCTACACTACCATCATTCTTACTTAAAAATGCTGTGAATGTAGATCTTTGTTCTTGAGCCATCCAAACTCCAATAACTCTAATATCAAAAATTTTAAAGTTACCGCTTTTGTTTTTAATTAGGCGCCAATCAATGAATATAGGTTTTGGGTTTTCCAAAAATTTTATCTGTGTTTTAACAATAATTCCAGATCTACCAGTGTCAGTAGTCTTAAGAATTTTGAAATTTCCTGAAGGATATGAAGCCAATCTTATAGAATAAACTTCAGATATAAATCTTTTTAATAATGAAATGTATTCTTCTTTTTTTTCATTTTTTAGATTCCTTCTATATGGCCCTAAAACAAAAAGAGAAATCTCATTTACAGCTAAATGAGAAATAAATATATTAGAAATGGCATTAACTTTATCATCCAATTTTTTTTCTGAATTTCCTAATATATCCAATGTTTCTTGGGCGATATAACCTACATATTCTTCCGGACTACCATAGTAATCATCTCCAAAAGAAAAACTTATTGAAAAAAAGAATATCATTGGAATGAAAAAGAAATTTTTGAATCTATTCATTTATATTTTCCTCTTCCAAATATTGAAAAAAATCATCAACTAAATCAATTTCTTTTAAATTTTCTTTATCATTTGAGAGTCTATTTTGGTAATAAATGGATTTAAGTGAGCTGTAGTAATCTATTGAGGTTTCTTTTAGGTTATCAATAGTTTCCATGTTTCCTGATCGTGCTGATACTGAATAAAGTAAAGTAGGTGAAAGTCTAACCAAAGAATCCTCGTCTTTTAAAATATAGTTTAACGGATTTACAATAATATCTACAATACTGCCTGCTAAATGCCTAGAAGATCTAGGGCCAAAAAAAGGAATCACTAAATAAGCTCCTTCATTTGCTCCCCAAGCTTTAAGAGTTAAACCAAAATCTGTATTATCTTTCTTTAATTTCATTTTGTCTGCGACATCTATAAGGCCTGCTAATCCAACAGTTGAATTAATCAAGAACCTAGCGAGACTTTTAAATGCAAATTTTAAATTTCCTTGAAAAATATAATTGGTAAAATTTATGGGCTCACCAACATTTTCAAGAGCATTCGCAATTCCTTCTTCTATAGGATTAGGAAGAAAGCTATAACCTATAGAAACAGGCCTTAAGATAAAAGTATCGACTTTATCATTGAAATTATGAATTGCTCTATTTGAATTCTCATATGGGTCATCTAGTTCTGAATTAGCAAAACTGAAAGTCGAAGTAGATAAAACTAAAAAAGAGATATAAATTATTTTCCTTACTTTTGACAATTAAGACTCACAATTAATATAATATTATAACTATAAATCAATCTCTTCAACCCTCTCAATTATCTTAGGGTGAAGACCTCTACAGCTTCCAATTATAGATTTTTTTATGGTTTTATTTTTATTATATATTAACTTTCTACCTTTATGATCAGTTACTTTTCCACCTGCTTCACTTATAATTAAATCTCCTGCTGCTAGATCCCAGTCATTTTTTGTGTTTAAAGCCATCATCGCATCAAATTCACCTTTTGCGACTAAAGACATTCTATAAGCAATAGAATTTTTATTAATTATGTTCATTTTTGGCCAAGGTCTTTTCCAAGCAGGATGAAAGAACATAGGCCTAAATGCGCACATATTTGAATTTTCTAGATTTGTTACTTTGGTTGTAAAAATCTGTTTTGAATTTAACCATGAGCCTTTATTTAACTCAGCCTCATATAATTCATTTTTTATAGGATTAAGAATCAATCCAGAAATAGGCCTTCCTTTTAAAACTAAAGCAATAGAAATACAAAAATCTTTCTTTCTCTCTAGAAAAGACTTAGTTCCATCTATCGGGTCAACTAATAGAACTTTGTCAAAATCTAACCTTGTTTGATTATCTTTATTTTCTTCCGATAACCAGCCTACTTTATTAATCTTTTTTGTTAATCTTTTTTGAAGGTAATTATCTATTTCTATATCTGCTTCTGATACATCTGACCCATCATTCTTTTTCCAGGTCTTAGGATCTTTTTCAAACCATTTAAGAGCTATCTTACCTGCTTCACGAATAGTTTCTCTAATTATTATATGATCTTTAGATGGTTTTAATTTTTTTTCATTATTTTTAATAGTATTCATTTTTCTTCTTCAGAAATAATATGTTTATAAACTTTCTTCATAAGTGTAGGTAGTCCGATATTATTTAAATTCTCTTTATCTTCCCAAATTCCTTTAAAAGATTCTTGTTTAATACCTTTATAAGAATAAATTTCAACTGATAGTTTAAAATGTGAAAAAGTATGTGATACCTTTCCAGGTATAATTGACCAATTGCCTTTAAAAGGGAATTTAAAAGAATTATCACTTTCTTTGTCATTCAAAGTCCATTCAGAAGAAGGAAATTCAAGCATTCCAGGTAAAAGTCCTGACAAGGGTCTTCTTCTTAAATAAATCTTACCTTTATCTGAAACTATCCAAAATAATTTTGCTTTCCTTGTAGGTTTTAATTTTTTCTTTTCTTTAAGAGGAATTATTTGCGTTAAATCATTTTTATATGAATTACAAAAGGTCTGAATAGGACAGACATCACATTCAGGAATATTTGGTTTGCAAATTTTAGAGCCAATGTCCATTAACGACTGAATATAATCACCAATCCTATTTTTAGGGTTTAATTGTTTAGAAATATTACTTAGTTCCTTTTTTGCTTTTTTTGCAGGCAATGAAATTCCATTAAGGCGTAATAGAATTCTTTCAATATTCGCATCTATCACTACAGCATCTTTGTTAAAAGCTATAGCAAGTATTGCTCCTGCGGTGTAAGGCCCTATTCCCGGTAACTTTATTAACTCTTCATATGTGTTAGGAAGTAAATTATTATGTTTATTGGATAATATTTGTGAAGATTTATGAATATTTTTTGCTCTTGAGTAATAACCTAATCCAGACCACATATCCATGACATCAGTAATATCACTTTTTGCTAATTTCTTAACTGAAGGCCACTTTTTAATGAATTTGTTAAAATATGGTTTAACCGCTTCAACAGTTGTTTGCTGTAACATTATTTCTGAGATCCATGTTTCGTAAGGGTTTATTTCATGATTTAATTTTCTCCATGGTAAATCTCTTTTATTTTTGTCATACCAAATAAGAACATTTTTTGATAAATTATCTTTGTATTTAACATTCATGATAAGTGAGACTCAAAATAACTATAAAAAGAGATGATAAAAATTTTTTTCAAACTAAGCAACTAGGTTGGTATGTTTCAAAAATAGCAAAACCTTTTTTTAATAGGCAGGGTTTTGTTAAGGGTTATATTATTGATAATTGGGAAGAAATTGTAGGAGAAAATTATTACAAAATTTCTATTCCTGAAAAATTAAGAATACAAAAAGGTGGCGGTATTCTTACAATTGCTACAGATGGGGCGACAGCAACTGAAATGGAATATATAAAACCTGAAATAATCAAAAAGGTTAATGATTATTATGGATATAGAGCAATAAGTAGGATACGTTTTAGAAATTCATACCTTGAGGGCTCAGAAAATAAACAAGAAAAAAAAGTCATTAAAGAAAAAATAAAGAAAAAAGGTATTTCGATTTCACTAAGTGATTTTGAGGAAGGTAAGATAAAAGAGGCAATAAGCTCGTTAGGAAGATATATTGTTAATAAAAAGGATTGATAATTACTAAGAGGTTAAAATGGGTAGAAAAAATATTATATTAGTTGTAGGCGCTTTCATATTAGCAATAATTATTGCTATATTTTTTCTATCGCCCAATCAAGGGTCTTCTAATTTAAGCGATAATATAAACGCATCAAGAGATTTGGCCTCTACTATAAATTTTTCGCAAAATGTCTCTACTCACATTGAAGGCGATCATATTTTAGAGTTGAACGATCCTAAAAACACCATTGTTGAATATGCCAGTTTAACTTGTCCGCATTGTGCCACTTTTCATAGTGAAGTTTTTCCCAAAATTAAATCTGAATTGGTGGATACTGGTAAAGTAAAATACATTTTTAGAGACTTCCCTATAGACCCTATTGCCATGGCAGGATCCATGATAGCGCATTGCTCAGGTGATGATAAATATTTTGGAGTTATTAATGTTTTATTAAAAACGCAAGATCAATGGTTGTTTGATAATAAGAATCCCTATAATGGATTACTAAAGGTTGCACGTTTAGCTGGCCTATCAGAGGAGGATGTTAAATTGTGTTTAAATAATACTGAATTATTTAATCAAATTGAGAGTAATCAAAGGATTGCAACATCAAGATTTGGAGTAAATGGAACACCTTCAGTTTTTGTGAATAACAAAAAAATATCCACCTTAGATTTTGATACTATTCTAGCTGAACTTAATCTTTCTTATGAATAATTTATTTTATATAGGGAGAAAGCATTGGATTTTAGCAAATTAAGGTTATCAAGTTTTAAATCTTTTGTTGAACCAATTGAAATAGATATTAAGGATGGTTTAACTGGTGTTGTAGGCCCCAATGGTTGCGGAAAATCTAATTTAGTCGAAGCTATAAGGTGGGTGATGGGTGAGGCTTCCTATAAGTCTATGAGAGCTTCGAGTATGGAAGGAGTTATTTTTCAAGGAACTCAAAATAGGCCTTCAAGAAATTCTGCTGAGGTTTCTCTAGTTTTAAATAATAAAGAGAGGGATGCTCCTCTAATTTGCAATGATTCTGACATTATTGAGGTTACTAGAAGAATTGAAAGGGAGGCGGGTTCTGTCTACAGATTAAACGGTAATGATATAAGGGCAAGAGATATTCAAATGCTCTTCGCGGATGCATCTACAGGAGCACGATCACCTTCTTTAGTTAGGCAAGGACAAATTCAAGAATTAATAGATCAAAAACCAGAAGAAAGAAGAAGAATCTTAGAAGATGCAGCAGGAATCTCAGGTCTCCATGTTAGAAGGCATGAGGCAGAGTTAAGAATTAAATCTGCGGAATCAAATATAGATAGATTAGACGATCTTTTAAAAGAGCTTTCATCGCAAATAAGATCACTAAATAAACAATCGCGTGAAGCCAATAGATATAAGAATTTATCGAAGCAGATAAGAGATTTAGAAGCTCTCCTTCTAGCTTTGAAATATAAGACTATTAATGAAGAATGTGAAAAAAATAAAAATGAAGTTCGTTCATTGAATATTGAGCACCAAAATATAGTTAGAAATATAACCACCAAGAAAACTGAAGAATTAAATATCCAAGAATTATTACCTAACCTAAAAAAAGAGGCTAATGATGCTTCTGCAATTCTTCAAAGGTTAATTATTGAAATGGAAAGGTTTGATAATGATCAGATGCAATCGCAAAGAAGAAAGCAAGAGCTGATCGATCTTATTACTACCGCTAATTTGCAGCTAAAAAGAGAATTACAAATCTTAGAAGATATTGATAATAATGATTTAAACTCTCAAGATGACGAAGAAAAGAATATAAATGAGGATTCTTTTAATAATGAAATAGATAAATTAAATAAAGAGATATCTAATCAAGAGGATAATATAAATATCTTAACTGAATTGGTTGCAGAAAAGAATGCCTTAGAAGGTTTAATTGGAAAAAACCTCAATTCTAATAATTCTTTAATTGAGAATCTTAAAGTTTCTCCTGGTTATGAAGAAGCATTAGATGCTTTACTGGGGGATGAGTTATACCATTCTTTAGATACGAAAAGTGATATTCATTGGAGAAAGATTTCTATTGATTCAGTTGAACATTCCTTACCTGAAGGAGTTGAACCACTTTCAAAATTTGTAAAAGGATCTAATGTTTTAACTGAAAGATTAAATCAAACTGGCTTGGTAAAGAAAGAAAACATTGAAGGACTGATTTCAAAAATTAAATATGGGCAAAGATTAGTCTCTAAAGAGGGCGATATGTGGCGTTGGGATGGATTGGTAGTAACTGCGGGAGCACCGGGGTCGGCTGCAGAAAGGTTAGCTCAGAGAAATAGGCTAATAATGATTCATCAAGAGATTAATGATTTTATAAAAAAATACGGGACTCAAGATGAAATTAGAAAGAAAATTCATGGACACCAAAACAATCTATCTAATCTTAAGCTTAAAGTTGAAAGAATTGGGTTAAATAAGAAAAATACGTCAGAAGTTAAAGAAAGAAGAAAAGTTGCTTCAGAACAAATCGATATTTTAAAAGAAAGAATTATAAAATTTGAGGAAGAAAATGAAAACCTTAGCAATGAACCTAAAGATGTTGATAATAAAAAAATAGAGTTAAGTGAAAAGATATCCCAGTCTCGAAAAAATTCAAATGAAAGTAATGACAGATTGGCAAAAAAAGAAAATTCTTTAAGGTTGGTAGCTGAAGAAATCAGAAATCTTTCTGATCAGGAATCGAGGTTAAGAGAGCAGAAAGGAAGAATTGAAGCAACCTATGAATCTGATAATTCTAGATTATTAGAAATTTCTGAATTGATAAAAAAAGAACACAAAAGTGATGTTTCAAATTTTTTAGAAAAAATAGATATTTCATCAAATCAAGAAGATACAGAAGATATAACAAACACTATTGATAGATATAAAATTGAAAGAGATTCTCTAGGTGGCGTTAATCTTAAGGCTGAAGAAGAATCTGAAGAAATTAAAGAAAGGGCTAATGAAATAAAATCCGAAAAGAATGATCTGGAGGAAGCTATTAAAAAATTGAGAACAGGTATTAATGATCTTAATAGAGAAGGAAGAGAAAGAATGCAAAGAGCATTTTTGGAAGTTAATGAAAAATTCCAAAATGTATTTAAAAAATTCTTTGGTGGAGGTAATGCTGAATTAAAATTTATAGATTCAGATGACCCTCTTGAAGCTGGATTAGAGGTTTTCGCTCAACTTCCCGGAAAAAAATTAATTGAAATGTCATCTTTATCTGGAGGTGAAAAAGGTCTAGTTTCCTTGTCATTAATTTTTGCAGTATTTCTAACAAATCCCTCACCAATTTGTGTTTTAGATGAGGTTGATGCAGCTTTGGATGATAGTAATGTTGAAAAGTTTTGTGATTTAATTGAAGAAATATCATCAAATGTTAAAACAAGATTTATTGTTATTACTCATCATCCTTTAAGTATGGCCAGAATGGATAGGTTATATGGAGTAACAATGCAAGAAAAAGGGGTAAGCCAATTAGTTTCAGTGGATTTAAATGTTGCTGAAAAAATAAGGAATATAGCTTAAAAAATATAAATAATACAATCATTTATCATAGAATATATGTTGTTGACACTTTCTCTTTATATTAGTAATTTCTCTATTAACACCAATCAAAATAAAAAGGAATTCTCTATTTGACCTTGGGTAAAAAACCACAAAAAGATAAAGATAAAGAAATGGAAAATATTATTGAAGAAAGAAAGAAAATTTCTAAAAAAATAGTCGAATTTCAAAATAAATATAAAACGGTATCTTCTGATAATGACGATAAAAGATCTTCTGCTTTCGGTCTAGCTATGAGAATAACAACTGACCTTATTTCGGGAGTTATCATTGGTGGAATTATGGGTTGGTCGTTAGACAGATTGTTTGGAACCGAACCTTGGTTATTGATTGTATTTTTTGTTTTTGGTGTTTTTGCAGGTATATCTAATGTTATTAGAACTGCAAAAAAAATGAATAAATTGGGATAGTTTTATGGCATCTTCAGATCATAGCGCAGATCATCACGGAGCAGGATCTTTTCCAGCAGATCCTATGCATCAATTTGAGATTAAGAGGCTAATTGATATCAATATAGGTGGTTTAGATATCTCATTTACCAATTCAGCTTTGTTCATGGTTTTGGCTGTTACTATTATTAGTTTCATGACAATTTTTTCTGTGAGAAAGAATGCTATCATTCCTTCTCGTATGCAATCCATAGTTGAAATGTCATATGAATTTGTTGCAGATATGGTTAGGCAAAATGTTGGATCTCAAGGCAAGAACTATTTTCCCTTTATTTTTACTATATTTATGTTTGTTCTTTTTATGAATATGTTGGGAATGATTCCTTATGGATTTACAGTAACTAGTCATATAGCTGTTACTTTTGCTATGGCCATGTTGATTTTTATAGGCGTAACCTTAATAGGGTTTATTAAGCATGGGCTTGGTTTTTTTGGTTTTTTTGTTCCAAAGGGTGTTCCAATTTTTATGCTTCCACTACTAGTTGTGATTGAAGTTATTTCTTATTTTACAAGGCCGATAAGTCTATCTGTTAGATTATTCGCTAATATGATGGCGGGCCATACAATGTTAAAAGTTTTTTCTGGATTTGTTATCTTAATGGGTTTTTTAGGTGGTTGGCTACCTCTTGCAGTTATGGTTGCTTTTACAGGTCTAGAAATATTAATTGCATTTTTACAAGCGTATGTTTTTGCTATATTAACATGTATCTATCTTAATGATGCTTTACATATGCATTAATTGTTTTTTTAAAAAAGGAGATTAAAATGGAACCAGAAGCAGCAAAATTAATAGGGGCTGGAATAGCTTGTATAGCTTTAGCAGGTGCAGGAATAGGGATAGGAACTATTTTTGGCAGTTACTTATCTGGAGCTTTAAGAAATCCGAGCGCAGCTCAGTCTCAATTTCCTAATTTATTGTTAGGTTTTGCTTTAGCTGAAGCGACAGGTTTATTTGGTTTGGTTGTAGCATTAATTCTTTTATTTGTTCTCTAAGAAATTCGTCAATTATGCCACAATTAGATTTTTCTACATTTATACCTCAGATTTTTTGGTTATTTGTTAGCTTATCAATTTTATACCTAATTCTTTCAAAATATGCATTACCTAGAGTTTCAGATGTAATAGAGGAAAGAAAAGATATAATTGCTCATGATATTGATGAAGCAAAAAAATTCTCTTTAGATTCTAAAAAAGCAATTGAGGATTTAACTTTAAAAATGTCCAAGGCAAAATCTGAGTCTCAGCAAATTGTTAATAATGCTCTTATAGAAGTTAAAAGCAAGAATGAGACCAAAAAGGAAAAAATTATTTTAGAAATTAATGATGAACTTTTAGATGCTGAAAAAGAGATCTTTGAAAAAAAAGAAATCGCTTTAAAGGATGTTACTAAAATTTCTAAGGAACTGGCAAAAGAAATGTTAGATAATTTATCTATTGGAAAAGTGGATTCAAAGAAATTATCTAATCCTTCTGGAAAAGTTAATTGAGAGGGTAAATAATGTTTAATGCTGAATTCTTTGTTGCTCTCTCTTTCTTGATTTTTTTAGCTCTTGCTATTTATCTAGGATTACCAAGAGCCGTTATTTCTTCGTTGGATAAAAGGTCAAAAGACATCCAAGATGAATTAGATGAAGCTAGAAATTTGCGGGAAGAGGCTCAAAAGATTTTAGCTAAAGAAAAAAAAGCTTTAGATAAGGCTGATAAGGAAATAAAGACTCTTATTGAAAAAGCTAATAAGCAAGTTGAAGAACTTACTAAAAAAGCTGAAGAAAATTTAAAGCAAGATATTGAAAGGAAAAAACAATCAGCTGAGCTTAAAATTGAACAAGCTAAGATTGAGGCAATAAATGATGTAAGGAAAAAAGTTTCAGATCTTTCTTTTCAAATTACGGAGAAATATCTTCAAGAAAATTTAGATGTTAAGACTTCAAAAGCTCTAATTGATGAAAGTATTTCTGAAATTAAAAAAAATCTATAAATTTCATTCCTTAAATCGATCCATTATTTCTATAAAATTACAAGGTTTATGTCTTATATCTAATTGATAAGCTAGTATTTCATCCCATGCATCTGTTACAGCATTTGGAGAACCAGGAAGACAAAATATTAGTGTTTCATTCAAAATCCCTGCAAGTGCACGAGATTGAATAGTTGATGTTTTGATTTTTAGAAATGATATCATATGAAATATTGTAGAGAATCCCTCTATTTTTTTTTCTAAAATTTCTTCAACTGCTTCAGGAGTAACATCTCTTCCTGTTAATCCAGTACCTCCACTTGTTATTATTACATTTGTTTCTTCATTTTTAGACCATTCTAAAACAATATTTCTGATTAATTGTTTATCATCTTTAATGATCTTATAGTTAAATAATTTGTGGCCTGAATTTTTAATCTTTTCTTTAAGTATATTTCCGGAAATATCATTTTTTTTGTCTCTGCTATCTGAAATTGTCATGATAGAAATATTCACAGGTTGAAATTCTTTATTTTTATTGTTCAATTTTTTTTTCCTTTTCAATGTCTTTTATTTTTTTATTAAGAACTAACATATCTTTCATAGCTAATGACTTGTTCGTTGGTCTTCGTAAAAGATAAGCAGGATGAAATATTGGAAGAGAAGGAATTTCTACTTTATTATTTTGATATTTTTTCCATTCACCCCTAATTTTGGTTATTCCTATATCAATATTTAAAAGGGATTTGGTAGATATCGACCCAACTAGCAGTAAAATATCTGGTTTAATTAATTCTATGTGTTTTTTTACAAATGGTACACATATTTTAAGCTCTTCTGAAGTTGGATTTCTGTTTCCGGGAGGTCTCCAGGGTACAATATTGGTGATATAGCAATTGCCTCTATTCAGATTAATAAAATTCAAGACTTTATCTAACAATTGCCCTGATTTTCCAACAAATGGTTTACCTTCTATATCCTCTTGATTGCCAGGCGCTTCACCTATAATCATTATTTTTGAGTTTTTATTTCCATCACAAAAAACAGTATTTTTTGCGTTTAATTTAAGTTCACAACCTTCAAACTGCTCTATATATAATTTTAGGTCTTCTAAACTTGTAATATCATCTAAAGAATTATTAGAATTATCTTTGCTTTTATCTTTAATGTTATTTAAAGAAGATTTTCTGTTAAGACCAGAAATGGATAAGTCTATTGCTTCAGAAACACCTAATTCTAATTGGAATTTCAAATCATCTAATTTTTTTTCAAAACTTTTTTTCATCTTTATATGAATCTCTTTAGAATAATAACTGATATTGTAAACTGCGACAATCTTAGTAATTTGTAATAGAATAAAAATATTTTAATTAATATTAATAAAATGAGCTTACATGAATGATCAACCTATAAACGAAGTGAACGCAAGGCAAGGGCAAGTATTAGACTCTTCAAAGAGAGAGTCTATGGAATATGATGTTATTATCGTTGGGGCTGGTCCAGCAGGATTATCTGCGGCAATTCATCTAAAAAAATTATCTGATGAAAAAAATTTAGATTTATCCATTTGCGTCTTAGAAAAATCTAGTGAAATTGGTGCTCATATCCTTTCAGGAGCTGTTATAGAAACTGTTGCGCTAGATAAATTAGTGCCTGACTGGAAAAAAATGGATAGCCCAATAAAGACAAAAGTTAAAAAAGATAAGTTATCTTATCTCGGCAAGAATTGGTCATTTTCTATTCCACAAATTTTATTACCTCGGTTAATGAAAAATCATGGGAATTATATAGTTAGCCTTGGAAATGTTTGTAAATGGTTAGGTGAAATTGCCGAAGGTTTAGGGGTTGAAGTTTATCCCGGTTTCAGTGCCGCTGAGATATTGTTCGATGAAAGTAAAAAGGTAATTGGTGTCGCAACGGGGGATATGGGAGTTTCTAAAGAAGGATCAGCGAAGGATTCTTGGGAGCCAGGTATGGAATTAAATGCAAAATATACTCTTTTTTCAGAAGGTTCTAGAGGATCTCTCTCAAAATTTTTAATTAAAGATTTTGAGCTTTCTAAAGACAAAGATCATCAAAAATATGCGATAGGATTAAAAGAATTATGGGAAATTGATGAAGAAAATCATTCTGAAGGCCTTGTCGATCACTCCATGGGTTGGCCTTTAAGCGATGGAACAAGTGGGGGTTCTTTCTTATATCATTTTGAAAAAAATTTAGTTTCTATAGGATATGTTATTCATTTAAATTATACCAATCCTTATGTCTCACCATTTGATGAATTTCAACAATTTAAAACTCATCCTTCCATAAAAAAAATTCTTAAAGGTGGAAAAAGAATTTCTTATGGTGCAAGAGCCATCACAGCTGGTGGATATCAATCAGTTCCAAAATTATATTTTCCTGGAGGTGCATTAATAGGTTGCTCTGCAGGTTTTCTAAATTATCCAAAAATTAAAGGTACGCATAATGCTATGGAAAGTGGAATGTTGGCAGCTGAGTCCATCATAGAAAATTTTGTTTCAGGTAATAAAGATAACAATCTCGATAATTATCAAAAGAAGTATGAAAATAGCAGGGTAGCTAAAGAGCTAAAGAGGATAAGAAACATTAAGCCATACCAATCTAGATATGGAGCTTTATTAGGAACATTATTTGGAGGGGTTGATATGTGGTTAAGCACATTTGGTATAAGCCTTCCTTTTACATTAGGTCACAGTAAACCAGATCATAAAACTTTAAGAAAAGCTTCTGAATGTAAGAAGATAAACTACCCAAAGCCTGATGGAGAGTTTTCTTTTGATAAATTATCTTCAGTTTTTCTTTCTAATACCAATCATGAAGAAGATCAGCCCGTTCATCTAACTTTAAAAGATGATAGTATTCCGATAAATGTTAACTTTAAAGAGTATGAAGAACCTGCGCAAAGGTATTGTCCTGCTGGTGTTTATGAAGTTTTAACTGATGAGAGTGGTGGAGAACCAATTTTTCAAATTAATGCACAAAATTGTGTGCATTGTAAAACATGTGACATAAAGGATCCTTCGCAAAATATAAATTGGGTTGTACCGCAAGGTGGAGAAGGCCCACTTTATGGTGGTATGTAAATTTTTAATGCAAATATCTGAAAAAGCTTTTGGAAAAATCAATATTTCTTTAAATTTGACTGGCGAGAAAGAAAATAATTACCATTTTCTAGTTAGCTTAATTTGTTTTTGTAATTTTTACGATATTATTACGGTCGAAGAATCTAAAAAATTTGATTACGAAATACTAAATAATATTAATTTTGGTGATTCAGACTTAATTCTTAAAACTATCAAAATGTTTTGCAAAAAATTGGATATTAATAATTTACCTAATTTGAAAATTACTCTTGATAAAAGAATTCCAGTAGGAGCAGGATTAGGTGGTGGTTCAGCTGATTCTGCGGCATTAATTCGTGCTTTAGATAAGTTTTTAAATTTAAATTTAAGCGCGGAAAAAAAAATGTCTATAGCAAAAGATATTGGCTCAGATGTTCCCGCTTGCTTATTATCAAAGCCCTTGATTTTAACAGGTTATGGCGATCGATATAAAGAAATAGAGAATGTTGATCACAAAGATATCATAATTGTTTTTCCGAATATTAATGCAAGTACCAAGGAAATATTCAGTTCGATCAATCTAGACAATATAGATAAGAATGAAAGTATATATTTTGAAAATCGAATAAAAGAAGGTATAATTTTTTATAATAATAACAATAACTTAAATAATTATTTTTCAAATGATCTAGAGAGAATATCAACTAAAAAATATCCTGAAATTCAAAAAGTAAAAGAAAGCATTTTAGAAGTAGGTTCAATATTTGCTTCTATGACTGGGTCAGGATCAGCTTGTTTTGGATTTTTTGAAAAAAAAGATATTTTAAAAGCTAAACAAAAATTAGAAGCTTTAAATATGGGTTGGAAAATTATTAGCTGCCAGCTAATGGGATCTGATAATTGAAAAATCTACTAATCGCATTAAAGAATCTTTAAACTTTGTTTCTGGAAAAATTGCAAGTGCATCTTTAGCAATTCTTCCGTGGTGATGAGCCTTTTCAAGGGTATCATCAATGGTCTTATGTCTATTTATTATTTTATTAGCTTTTTTTAGAAGGTCTTTATTCCTTATTTTATTATTGAAAGAATTAGTTAAAAATTCTCTTTCTGAGTTGCTACCTCTTCTATAGGCTAATATTATTGGTAGAGTTACTTTTCCTTCAAGAAAATCTTCACCTACATTTTTCCCTAGAGAGTCTTTTTCACCAGAATAATCAAGGGCATCATCTTTTAATTGAAAGGCAATACCAAGATTTTTTCCAAAAGAAATTAAAGCATTGATCTCATCTTTTTTTGCTTTTGCTATTAAAGCTCCTACAACACAAGCTGTCGAAAATAACTCTGCTGTTTTCGATTCAATTATTTTCATATACTGATCTTCTGTAGTTTTTATGTTATCTGAAGCAATTAATTGCATAACTTCACCTTCAGCTATTTTTGCTGAGGCATTAGAAAGATTTTTTAAACATTCTAATGATTTGGTTTCAACCATAAGTTGAAAGGCCTTACCTAGAAGAAAATCACCCACTAAAATACTAGATTTATTATCCCAAATTATATGGGATGTTGATTTTCCTCTTCTTACATCGCTATCATCAACAACATCATCATGAAGCAATGTAGCTGTATGCATTAATTCTACAGCAGCAGCAAGCTTGATATGCATAGTGCCTTTATAATTACATATTTTAGATGTGGTTAGGGTAAGAATAGGTCTTAATCTCTTACCGCCGAGACCAATTATATGGTTTGATATATCAGGAATTCTATTTATTTCACTTATTACTTGTTTGCTAATTATTTCATTAACTTTAGAAAAGTCTTTTTGAATTAGTGAAAGCAGACTTTGAATAGGTTCGTCGCCCTGATATTTATTTTTTACTAATTTAATTACATTTCCCATGTTTTTCTTATATTTTAGAATTCCTATATGATCAAAGAAAATACAAAAAATAAATTTTTAGGCGGAAGATTAAAAATTTATCAACAAAAGAAAGGTTTTAGGGCAGGTCATGATTCTGTCATTTTGGCGTCTTCAATACCAGCAAAAAAGGGGGACAAATGCTTAGAATTAGGTGTAGGAACTGGAGTTGTTTCGCTTTGTCTTTTGTCTAGGATAGAAAATTTAAAAGTTTTAGGAATCGATAATGACCAAGATGTTCTGAATCTTGCTAAAGAGAATAGTATCATTAATAATTTTCAAGATAAATTATCTTTAATTAAAGGTGATTTAAACAAAGGCCTTAAGGAGTTTTCAAAAATACAAAGGCAGAGTTTTGACCATATTTACTCTAATCCGCCATATTACATAGAGGATGAAATTATTTTTCCTCTTCATGAAAGCAAAAGGAGAGCTTATGAAGGTAATAGCGATACACTCAAGAGTTGGTTAAAAATTGCTCTGACTTTCGTTAAATCGAAGGGGTCAATAACTTTTATAAATCATATTAAGAATCTTCCTGAAATGTTAAATCTTTTTACTTCCTCGATGGGTGATATCAATGTAATTCCAATATTTTCAACTATACAGAACCCTGCATCCAGATTCTTAATCAGCGGAGTTAGAGATTCTAAAAAGCCCTTAAAATTTACTAAAGGTCTTGTTTTAAATAATAAGGACGGTAAAAACACAAAAAGAATAGATAATATTTTAAGGTTTGGTAAATCCTTATAATATTTAGACTTTATTACTATTGTTTAAGATAGAATTACTATAAAAAAAGAATTTATCTCTCTGGAGTAAAATGTGGCTGCAAAAAATATGGAAGAATTAGTTTCTCTTTGTAAAAGAAGGGGATTCATTTATCAGACAAACGAATTGTATGGAGGTATGCAAGGTTTGTATGATTACGGACCCTTAGGTATAGAGCTCAAGAATAACCTAAAACAAGCTTGGTGGAGTTCAATGGTTTATGAAAGAGATGATATTGAGGGTTTAGATTCTTCAATTTTATCGCATCCAAATGTTTTAAAATACTCTGGTCATGAGGATACCTTCACTGACCCTCTTGTA
>CEUS01082078.1_pt1 | contig 17586 bp, 11 predicted proteins | sample 427031 | NCBI WGS metagenome assembly CEUS01 (sample SAMEA2622837, study PRJEB7988) | marine metagenome | biome: marine biome (ENVO:00000447); feature: marine epipelagic mixed layer (ENVO:xxxxxxxxx); material: "saline water (ENVO:00002010), including plankton (ENVO:xxxxxxxx)" | depth 140 m | reverse complement strand
ACAATTAATACTGGATAAAAAAATATGTATGTCAGGTAGAACGCTTTGGTTGGGTGGAACTAAGATTGCCAAGGAAAGAGAAGCCTCACAATTCAATTGTAGTTTTACCAAAGTAGAAACAGTACACGATGTTGTAGATGTACTGTGGTTACTACTTCAGGGATGCGGTGTGGGCTTTAAACCACAAGTAGGAACTCTAAGTGGGTTCGCTGAATACATCCCTACCATTAAAGTTATTCGATCTAACAGAACTACTAAGGGTGGCAATGAACATAACATTGAAGAATTCAACAATGATAATAAGGAATGGACAATCAAGTTTGGAGATTCCGCGGAAGCTTGGGCTAAAAGTATTGGAAAGTTATTGTCAGGAAAACAAAGAGCTTCAACTCTCATTCTTGATTTCAGAGAACTCCGACCTGCCGGAGAACGTCTTTCAGGCTATGGATGGATTAGTGCTGGAGATGAACAAATTTCAAAAGCTTTTGAGCGAGTGGCCTTCATACTAAACAAGAGGGCTGGACAGCTACTAACGAGAATAGATATTCTAGATATTGTTAATTGGTTAGGAACAATTCTTTCCTCAAGACGATCTGCCGAAATTGCATTAGTTGATTACAACTCACCAGAGTGGGAAGAGTTTGCCAGAGCCAAGAAAGATTATTGGGAAGAGAACCCCCAACGTGGACAATCAAATAACTCTCTTATCTTTTGGAATAAACCAAGGAAGGAAGAACTAGAGAATATATTTAACATCATGCTTGATAACGGTGGGAGTGAACCTGGATTTATAAATGGAGATATAGCTAGAAATAAAGCTCCTTGGTTTTCTGGTGTCAATCCCTGTGCTGAAATTCTACTAGGTAATAAATCTTTTTGTAACTTAACAGAGGTGAACCTTGCAGCTTTTAAAGACGATCATTCAGGATTGGAACGTGCAGTATATTTGGCGGCCAGAGCAAACTATAGACAAACTCTGGTTAATTTAGACGATGGAATATTACAAAGGACTTGGCATGAAAACAATGAGTTTCTTAGGTTGTGCGGTGTTTCACTTACTAGCCTTGCTAGGTGTAGTAATGTTACCAGTTATGATTTTAGTAGGCTTTCTAATATTGCCGTTTATGGTGCTTATTCTATTGCTGATGAACTTCATAAACCCAGACCCAAAAATGTTACCACCATCAAACCATCAGGCACACTTTCCAAGATTATGGACACTACGGAGGGGATACACAAACCATTAGGAAAATATATACTTAATAATATTAATTTCTCGAAGCACGATCCACTTGTTCCATTGCTAAAACAATCTGGCTATCGGGTTAGAGAGAACCCAACTGATGAATCAGGAATTCTGGTCACCTTTCCTGTGGAGTGGAATGATGTGGAGTTTGATAATGTTGACGGAAAGTATGTAAACAACGACTCCGCTATAACACAATTGGAATCATATAAATCTATTATGGAATCTTATGTCGATCACAATTGTTCTATTACTGTGTCCTATGACAAAGAGGAAGTACCAGATATTATTGATTGGATTCTTAATAATTGGAATTACTACGTTGGTGTTTCGTTTCTCTTGAGGAATGATCCATCTAAATCTGCAAAGGATTTAGGATACCTATATCTTCCACAAGAGGTGGTATCCAAAGAAGAATTTGAAGATTATGTATCTGAATTAGAGGATGTGGATTTGGATGATGCAAACTCATTTGAAGAGATTTTAGATGAAGAATGTACGAATGGGGTGTGTCCAACTAAATAATGGCCTCGTGAGAAGCCCACCAGTACATTAATACAACCTAACGAATACTACCATATTCAAAAATAATCGGGCAACACAGGGGATTTGAGAGGGTGGCTTTCTCTTAAATCCCCTATTAAGTTGCACTTATAGAAGGGCTAACACTATGTATGATGATTTTGTTCCAGTTGACAGGGTTCTTGTCGAAAAACTCGATGAGCTTTTTCCCGAAAAATCTGCGGATTTAGAATTGGAAATTGAGGAAGTTTGGTACAAAGGTGGACAAACCAGCGTTGTACGCTTTCTAAAACAAAAATTAAAAGAACAAGAATTACGAAACATGGAGGATTAAATATGTGCGGAGGAAGTGTACCAAGTCCACCACCCCCAGCCGAATTACCTGAACCAGTTCCAGCACCACCAGCACCAGAACAAACTGCCCAAGCTCCAAAGCTACAGGACGATGTTATCGGTGCTATCGGTTCTAGTGAAAGCGAAAAGAGAAGGTTTAAGGCACAGGGAACAAGGTCTCTAAGAATTCCCTTGGGTATAGGTGATGATTCAGCACAAGGACTAAACATACCAGTATGAGGAATAATATATGGAACAAACAGGAGTTTATATTGATAGTAAGTTAGAGGACTCCTTATCAATTACAGCAAAACAACGATACGAAAAATGTGAGGAATACAGAGAACCATATTTAAGGAGAGCAAGAGAAGCTGCAAAGCTAACACTTCCCTACCTTATGGTTGAAGAGGGGGCAACTATTCATACTTCCTTACCTACTCCATTTCAAGGTGTGGGTGCAAGGGGAGTTAATAACTTAGCATCTAAAATATTAATGGTTGCCCTACCACCTAATGCACCTTTCTTTCGGTTAGCTGTGAACAATTACCAACTCCAACAACAATCACAAGCAGAAGAATCAGTACAATCTGAAATAGAAAAAGTTTTAGGAAAACTAGAAAGCGTTATTGTTGGAGAGATAGAAGTTTCTGGTGATAGAGTTCCTCTTTTTGAGGCACTTAAACATCTACTAATTACTGGTAATGTTTTAATTCAAATTGATAAGGATGAGGGTATCAGAGTTTTTCACTTAGATAAATACGTTGTGAAGAGAGACCCTATGGGAAAACCTCTGGAAATTATAACAAAGGAAGAAGTACACCCTCTGGTTCTGCCAGTTGAAATAAGAGAACAAGTAATAACAGCACAACGATCTGAAGAAAAAGATAAAGACATTGAGCTTTACACATGGATGAAAAGAGACCCAGATGATTATAACAAGTGGACAATACATCAAGAAGCAAATGATATTTTAGTTCCAGGTTCAGAAGGAGAATATCCTGATGAACTTTTACCTTGGTTGGCTCTAAGAAATAACAGAGTGGATGGACAGGACTACGGTAGAGGATTTGTAGAGGAATATATAGGTGACTTAAAATCTCTTGAATCATTGACCCAAGCACTTGTTGAGGGATCGGCTGCAGCCTCTAAAGTTTTATTCTTAGTTAAACCAAACGGTACTACTAGAGTAAGAACAATTGCAGATTCACCAAATGGTGCAATAAGAGAAGGTGCTGTGGATGATGTTGGTGTTCTACAATTAAATAAGTTTAATGACTTTAGGGTAGTTCAAGAACAAATTAATAAAATTGAACAACGATTAGCTTCAAACTTTCTTTTAAACCAATCAGTTCAGCGACAGGCTGAAAGGGTTACTGCCGAAGAAATCCGATTTATGGCACAAGAACTAGAACAAGCATTGGGTGGTTTCTACTCAATTCTATCTAGAGAATTTCAATTACCATATCTAAGGGTGCGTATGTCCCAATTAGCTAAAGCTGGTAAAGTGCCACAACTACCAAAAGATTCGGTAAGGCCGGCAATAGTAACTGGACTCGAAGCTTTAAGCAGAGGACATGATAGAAATAAATTGGTTTCATTCATTGGAACGATTGCCCAAACACTTGGGCCGCAAACAATTGAACGATATATAAATGTACAGGATGTTATTAAACGCCTTGCCACAGCCGATGCTATAGATACTGAAGGTCTAATTAAAGATGAAGAAACTATGGCAATGGAAGCACAGCAAGCACAACAACAACAACTAATGCAATCGGTAGCACCTAGTGTTGCTGGCGAAGTAGGAAAGGGAATTAATGAAAACATTAAACAAGAAAGAGAAGCCGGCAGACAAGCAGAAGCCGAAGGAATCTCCACCAGCCCCGAAATCGGATAAAGATAATGGTGCAAATTTTAAAGAGATTACTTTACCAAGTGGAACAAAAATAACTTATAGATGAGGAAATTGTGGTTGAACAAGTAGAAACATTTAATAGCGAATCAGAAGCACAGGATCAAATTCCTGATGTATCTGAAAGACCTGAATGGTTACCTGAAAAATTTAATACCGTAGATGACTTTGTTAAATCCTATAGTGAACTGGAATCAAAATTAGGATCAACACAAGCACCAGATAAAATAGAACCTTCTAATGAAACTCAAGAAGAGAATTCTGGTTGGAAAGTTGGTGGTGTTGATATGGAAAAATACTCCGAAGAATATCGAAGGGAAGGAGCTTTAAGTCAACAATCCTACAAAGAACTAGCTGATGCTGGTTACCCTGAAGAAGTTGTTAATTCATATATTGGTGGTGTGAAGGCACAATCAAGGAGTGAAATAGATAATTTAAAATCAGTTTATGATTCAGTTGGTGGAATTGAAACCTACAATCAAATGGTTCAATGGGCGGCCAACAACTTTACACCAGAAGAAAAGCAAGCCTACAACAATATCAACGATAGTGGAAATGTGGATGCAATTAAAATGAATGTTCACACACTCCAAGACCGCTACTCAAAAGCAACTGGCATTGACCCAAAATTAATTAAAGGAGAAACAGTTCCAGCTACTGGTGGTAAGTTTGAATCAACTGCCCAAATTATAGAAGCAATGAGTAGCAAAAAATATAAAACAGACCCAGCCTACAGGCAAGAGGTTTATACGAAGTTGTCGAGGTCATCTGTGATCTAGACACCCCTTCCATAAAAAGTAAAAATCCTCGACCTTCTGCGGAAGATAATCTAGTGACGAGTAACTTTGTGACGGAAGATTTTTTTCTATTACAAACTAACTAACGAGGACAAAATGGCTAATGCAACACCTTCTCGTATAGGTCTAGTTAATGCTTCAGGTACAAATGTTAAGGAGTTATTTCTTAAAGTTTTTGCTGGTGAGGTGTTAACTGCCTTTAACGAGACAAATATTATGCAAGGCTTAACCATGAATAGAACAATTACTTCAGGTAAGTCTGCACAATTTCCTGTGATGTGGAAAGCTGCCGCTGACTATCATACTGCTGGTTCAGAGTTGATAGGTGCTAACGCAATTAAGCATCAAGAGAAGGTTATTAACATTGATGAGATGTTGATTTCCGATGCCTTCATTCACGAGTTGGATGAGGCAATGAATCACTATGATGTTCGTTCAGAATATTCTAAACAATTGGGTGAAGCTCTGGCTCTCCGATATGATAAGAATGTTTTACAAACAATCATACTTGCTGCACGAGCAAGCTCTAACTTTTCTAGTCCAGATGGTTTTGGTGGAACAACCATAACCGATGCCGGCAATGATACTTCAGGTGCTACTCTAGCATCCTCATTGTTTACTGCAGCTCAAACTCTGGATGAGAAAGATGTACCAGAAACAGAGCGATACTGTGTGTTAAGACCAAAGAACTATTATCTCTTGGCTTCTACCACAGACGTTATTAACAAAGATTGGGATGGTGCTGGTAGTTACTCCAAGGGTAAAGTTATGGAAGTAGCTGGTATCACAATCTTCAAATCTAATAATGTTCCTCAATCTGTTATCTCTGGAAACACAGGAGAGAATAACACTTATAGTGGAACATTCTCTGATGTTGTTGGTGCTGTGTTTCACCCATCTTGTGTAGGTACGGTTAAATTACGAGACCTCAAGATGGAAATGGAATATGACATCCGAAGACAGGGTACATTGATGCTTGGTAAATATGCAATGGGTCATGGGATTCTAAGGCCAGAATCAGCAATCGAAATCTCTAAATAAGATTTCTAAATTTTAAACACTAGGGGAGTAGCCTTTCGGGGTTGCTCCCCTTTTTTGTGAGGAAAAAATGGCTAGTCCAAACACACCAACTTTATTATCAGAATTAGAAGCCGTAAATATTTTATTAGACTGTGTTGGAGAAGCCCCTGTAAATACACTAAATAATGCTGGATTGGTAGATGCGGTAAAGGCACAAAATCTTTTACATGAAGTAAGTAGACATACACAACTTCGGGGGTGGAGTTTTAATGTAGAAAAAGAATACGTTCTATCACTCAACATAGATAATGAACTACCACTACCAAACAACACTTTGGGAGTAAAGATTAGTACAACAAAGTATCCAGAAATTAATGCTGTACAACGTGGGTTAAAACTTTATGACATAAAAAAACAGAGTTTTACATTTTCAACAAACCTAGAAGCAGCACTTACTGTATTCCTTTCTTGGGATGAACTTCCAGAAGTTTTCAAAAAGTATGTAACCATTCGTTCTGCCAGAATTTTTCAAGATAGAATTTTAGGGGCTAGTGAATTACATAAGTTTCAAAACCAAGATGAATACGAAGCGTTAATAGATTTGAAAGAATCGGAAGGAGAAAATACAGACTCAAATGTATTTGATAACTTAGATTCAATCAGGATTATCTCAAGGAGTATATAATGCCTCTTGTCAGCAAAACAATGCCTAGTATGGTTGGTGGTGTCTCACAACAACCTGAAGCTCTTCGATTACCTTCACAGGCACAGGAACAATTAAATTGTATTTCTTCTGTAGTTAATGGGTTGGGAAGGAGACCTTCTACAGATCACGTTGCATTAATACAAAGTGGAACTTTAGGTGCAGCCACAATACACACAATTAATAGAGATGAGAATGAACAATATGTTGTGCTTATAAAAAATAACGATATTGACGTTTATGATATAGATGGCACACCAAAGACGGTCTCCTTTCCAGACGGTGTTTCTTATTTAGGTGCAACCAACCCTGAAACTTCCTTTAGACAAACAACAATTGCAGATCACACTTTTATAGTAAATAGAGAAAAAATCGTAGCAATGGACTCTACACTAAGTTCAACGCAAACTGGTGAGGGTTTGGTTTTTGTAAAACAGGGGAATTATTCTTCTGATTATAAAATATATGTAGATGGTAGTCTCGTTGCAAGTAAAACAACTAATGACAACTCTTCTTCATCAAACGCTGATGATATTAAAACAAACTCAATAGCATCAGACCTTGTAACCGACCTTAATAGCAACCTATCGGGATATACAGTAGCTATCGGTGGTTCTGTTATTCACATAAAGAAGAATGATGGTACTGACTTTGAGTTAAGAGTTGAAGATTCACAATCAGGTTCAGCCCTATTTGCATTTACAAAATCAACTCAAAACTTTTCTGACCTTCCTGTAGTTGCACCGACAGGATACACTCTAGAGGTAAAGGGAGATGATACAACTGGATTTGACAACTACTATGTAAAGTTTGAACCAAGTGGATCAACTAATTTTTCTGAGGGTAATTGGGTTGAAACTGTTAAGTCTGGAATTAAGGTTGGGCTTGATGCCTCCACAATGCCCCATATTCTTGTTAGAGAATCAAACGGAAACTTTACTTTCAAGAAAGCAACGTGGGGTGAAAGAACGGTTGGTGATGAAGACACCGCACCAGACCCAAGTTTTATAGGTTCAAAAATACGAGATATATTTTTCCATAAAAACAGACTTGGAATGTTGCATGGGGAGAATTATGTATTAAGTAAAGTTTCAGATTTTTTCGACTTCTTTCCGTCAACTGTAACAACCATTTTAGATAGTGATGTTATTGATGCTGCGGTAAGTCAAACATCTGTGGAAACACTAAACTTCGGAATACCTTATCAAGATTCTGTTTTATTATTTTCAGAAACAACACAATATATTCTTAAAGGTGGGGATGTTCTTTCTATTGAAACTGTATCCGCAAATCCTACTACGAAGTTTGAGAATTCTAAAATAGCCAAACCGATTCTAATTGGTAAGAGTGTTTACTTTGCAAATGACAAAGCGACATCTACTGGTATACGAGAATTATTTGACCAAGTAGAGACAGGAGAACCAGATGCTATTGATGTGACTGCACACATACCTACATATATACCGCAAGGCTTATATAAGTTTGCCGGCAGTACAAATGAAAACATATTGTGTGCAATTACCAATGATGCAAATAGTAGAAACATAGTTTACATTTACCAATTCTTTTGGGATGGGAGTAATAAACTCCAGAGTGCATGGTCAAAGTGGAGTTTTGGTAATAACGTAAAAGTTTTAAACATTGACTTTATTGAAAATGAATTATTTTTTGTATTGCAAAGATCAGACGGTGTTTATTTAGAGAAGATGAATGTTTCACCTGATTATAGAGAACCTGGAATGAACTTTAATGTTTATCTAGATAGGAAGGTTGACGAAACAAAATTAACTGGTGAAAGTTACGACTCTGGAACAAACCTAACAACATATACTTTGCCATATACAGTTAATACTAGCTCAACACACAAAGCTGTTAAAAGATTTGGTAATCAAACTCCTGGTGAAGATATTACTATTTCATCTTGTACAGGCACTACCCTTAAATTAATTGGAGATACAACCTTAACGCCTTTTGTATTTGGAGAATTATTTTCTTCTGAATATGTCTACAGCAAACAAAATGTAAAGGAGAGTAACAGACAAGGAAAAGCACAGGCACTTGTTATTAATGCTCGACTACAACTTAGAACTTGGTCTGTAGAGTTTAACGAATCTGGTTACTTCAGGGCAATTGTATCCATCATAAACGGAGATACGTTTAACTATCCATTTACAGGGAAGGTTATTGGCTCAAACCAGAATGTAATAGGACAAGTGCCGTTGGATAATGGAACATTTCGGTTTCCAGTTCTAGGTAAAAACACAGGGGTCAATATTAAATTAATCAATGATAGTTATTTCCCATCTTGGTATTTGGCAAGTGAGTGGGAAGGATACTTAACTACGAGATCAATTAGAAGATAGTATGGGATATGTAAGAGAAACCATCACCAAAGATATATTTAAATTAGAAAACAAACTAAGAAAAGCCGATAGAGATGAACTTTACAAAGCAACTGGTAATGACCCTAGAAGCGTTTTAAGGAAATCCTATATATTAAGTACAGAGTGCTACTCCATTATTTGTAACTGTAAGAAAAAAGAAAAAATGGTTGGAGTATTTGGTGTGGTTGAACATCAGGGAAACGGCATTATATGGATGGTTGCTTCAGATTTATTGGTCACAAAGAAGCACTCAAAGAAATTTATAAGGCAAACAAAAACATGGGTAAACAAACTAAATGACAAATACCCACTTCTATTTAATGTAGTAGACAAAAGTAATGAAGTGCATATTCGTTGGCTCAAGTGGTCAGGGTTCACTTTTATAAAAGAAAAACCTTGGGGAGCATTTGGTTTCCCCTTTATAGAATTTGCGAGGATAAAAAATGTGTGATGCAACGGCAATAACTATGGCTATAATCTCTGTTGGCTCTGCTGCCGTTACCTATCAAGGTCAACAAGAGCAAGCAGCGGCTCAAGCTAAATATCAAAAGGCACAATTTGATGCACGAGAACAACAAAGGAAAGACAATAGAAAGCTTGCTGTTAGGTCAATGATAAATAAAACTTCTGCATTGAATGAACAATTAGCACAAAAAAGATCAATAGATGCAGATGAAAAACAACGAGTACAAAGACAAAAGTTAAAAGCAAAATCTAAAGTGTACACTTCCGCTATGGAGAACAATGCTATTGGTGGTTCTTTAAATGCCCTCTTAGGTGACTTCGATAGACAGGAAGGAATCTTTCTAGCTGGGGTAAATAAAAATCAATTCTTCAGAGAAAGAAATTTAGAATATCAAAAAGAATCAGAATTTGATGTTGCTATGGGAAGGATGCAAGCAATCCAACCTTTTATACCAGCACCAGTAGCACAACCAAGTTTTATGGGAATGGCCTTGAACGTGGCTAATGAAGGGGTTGGTATCTACGATGGATATAAGAGAAGAACTGATCCTAATTGGAAGGGAGTGTAATGCCAAAAAATAAACAAAGTGATAGGGCAAGGATAGATTTTAATTTAGGTGATCCTAATGTCCAAGCACAAATGCAAGCTAGGGATACTTTCGTTGCTCCTGGTCAAGTTACTTATGGGAGACCCCAAGGAATTGGAGATAACCTTATAGCATTAGGAAAATCTTTAGGTGTTGGTTTGCAAAAGTATCAAGCCTTTGATAATCAGCGAACCGAAAGGATGATTAAAGAACAAACACTCAAAGCACAAAAAGACTTTCAGATAAATAGAAAGAGCTTTAAGGATGCTGTTAAATCTGGATTAATTCCTGAAGGTGCGAACCCCCACTACATTCGTAGTTATCAGCAATCTGAACTAGGAAACCTTGCAGATACATTTGCAAGTGATCTAGAAGTTTCCATGATGAACGATAAGCTTTGGGAAAATGCAAATGGTAACGACATAAGCGATCAATTTACAGATTACAAAAATCAAAAACTAAACCAGTTTATGAAGGATAACAATATTCAAGGAAGATTTGGTGACTTGGATATTGCACAAATATTTGCACCAGCAATACAGAAAGCAGAAGCCAACCTACTTAAAAAGGCAACCGACCAACAAGTTATATTTAATGAGAAGGAAGGTGTAAGGATTGCTAGTGAAAAGATGCGTAGTGTAGCTGATAGGTTAATTGTAGGTGATTTATCAGACTTAGAACTTGAATGGAAAGGTGGAGAAGAACCATCTGAAGGTGAGGTAATAACCGCTACCATTAAATATTATGAAAATATGTTGAACAATACTGAAACTGGACTAATAGCTAATGGAATGAGTGGTTCAACTGCTAACGAAACTCTTGCTAGAACTATTTTATCAGTCGCACGAGATACGTTGGATGATTCTTGGTTGAGTGTATTAAATGGAATAAAAGGAAATGCTGGAGCATACATATCCAAGACCGTAAAGATTTCCGAATTAATATCTCAAACTAGAAGCTACATTACACAAAAGGAACAAACAAATATTAAGTTCAACGATTGGTTATCAAAGAAACCAATGGCAGACAAGATGTTCAAAATGAAATTTGAGCATATGAAGAAAAATGCCATCTTTGATAGAAACCGACTCTTCTTTGATAAGAAGAAGAGGAAACAATTAACTGAATCAGAGTGGATAGATACTCTTACAGGGTCATGGCAGATTGCCATTTTAAATGATCCTGATGCACTTACAAGAAAAGGTGAAGGCAGTTGGAATGATCCTTGGTTAGTAGAGGAGATGAACAAACTAGACCCCAATATGCGGAAGAAAATTGTTAACTCCGTAATTACAATCAGAAAGGAAATGAACGAGTTTGAATCATTTAAATACTACCACCCAACACACAAACAACATGATAACTACTTAAAATTATATGGGGAAATAATTAATCCTGATGGTGGAAATAATTTTGTAGCTATAGATGAAGCCCTTAGACAAGGAGAAATTAAAGAAGGTCATTGGGAAAAATTAAGGCAAGCGGAATTAAATAAAAATACTCTTAAACATCAAATATACAGTTCACCTATGTGGGACAACATTTTGAATATGATTGGTGGAATGTTTAAGGGTAAGGATGAAAATGCAGAATACGTAATCCCCGGCCTTGGGGTAGTTAGTATGGAAAGTCTAAAGCTAAAGGCACATTTAACTGCATATGAATTTTTAAGAGCAAGAGCAAAGGGACTTGATGGTGGAGTAGAAGCCGTTCCAGGTGTGGAAGTAATCAAGGATGTTCAACTTTGGTTACAAGGATATATGTTACCAGAGAATCAATTGCCAGGTCAGAACGTGGGTTTAGGAAAGACAGACCCATATGATACTAAGAAAGGTCAAACGGAAGAACAAGTTCAAGCTGCGATGACAGGAACAAAAATTCCAGAACCTAATCAACTTATAAATAAAGTTAATCCAGGCCTTGCACCAGAAGACATGGAAAACCTAGAGAAAACAAAAAAAGTTATTAAAGATAACCTTGAAGTATTAAGAACGGTTGACAATCCAGAAATGTTTGCAGACCTTTTTCAAAAGGGAACAAAGATGGTAAAGGATTTTACACCAGTTCCAGGTGATCCTAGAGCAACTAGCAAGAAGTTGGATAAATTATACGATGATATTAACAACCTTGCAGTAGAAGCAAAAGAAAGAAGAATAGCTAAAAATGAAGTTGCAACTGAAGTAAATAAGTTTATGGGTGATCCTATTATGAAGGAATGGGTAAAACCTTTCATCACAGCTATGAAACAACCTAATACTGATTGGATCACACTTGCTAAAAAGGCAAAAAGACTACAACTAAAAAAGGATCAAATTTTAAAACGGAAAAAAGATAAGGAAGAAGAAGCAAAAAAAGTAGCACAGATGAAAAAGGAAGACGATGAAAAGAAAGCTAAAGCTGAAACTAAAAGACTGAAGAAGCTCCAAGAAATAGAGCGAGAAACTAAAACAAATAAATCTTTAAAATGGCTAGAAGATTGGTCAAAGAAGAAAAAGTAATCTTAATATGGGAATAAACAATGGAAAATATTTATGAAAATATGGATGCCGACATTGATCCTTTTAACGATCCTCTTGAAGAAGAGGTAGTAGTAGAGGAAAAAAAGAAACCATCCAAGGCAGTTAAAGAAGAAGCCATTGACCCTAAAGAAGCCGCACAAGTTGAACAACAAAAAAATGAAAACAAAATTACCCTAGACGAAAAACCAAAGAAAAAGCTGACTAGGGATGACCATAACGCAACGGCTGAGTACGTTCTTAAAGAAACAGCCAGAGGTCTTGATAAGGGTTTAAGTAAGTTTGCTGGTGGTTGGGGAGATATTGTAGATAACTTTACACTTCTTGGACAACTAACCAACGAGGATTCTTTTTTACAAAGAAACATTCCAATGCCGTCTTTCAGAACTGAACGAACTTGGTCAGATAAATTTGAAGATACAGTAGATTTTGTGGATAAAGACCCTGAATCAGTTGGTGGAAGAATAGTAGCTGACTTAACACAGTTTGGTTTGGGTTGGGCTTCTGGTAGAAGAATCTTAGGGATGTTTACAAAAAAGGGAGTACAAGATTGGAAAGGTAAAGCAAAGAACGTCAAAGACCTTTTTGAAATTGCAAAGCGTAAGGCAAGGGTAGTTGGCTTTGAAGCTACTGCTGGTGGATTGGGAACATTCATAGCAGCAGACCCCCATGCAGAAAGACTAGCAGACTTATTACAAACATTCCCTTCATTACATGGCCCGGTCATGGACTACGTTTTTGAAAGTCTAGAATCAAATAAAAATGACGGTGTTCTTGAGGGTAAGTTTAAGGCTGGAATTGAAGATTTTGTAACTGGTGCAGCAATCGAAGTTATCTTTACTGGTGTTAAATTATTTAAAGAAGGTTTGCGAGTCTACGGTAAACAAGGGCAAGAGGCATACGCAAAGTTTCTTGATAAAAATGCTGACACTATGAATGGTGTTGTACAGAATCTCGAAAAAGAACAAGGGAGTTGGAAAGAGATTCATGGAGTAAATGCTGGTGATATTATTGAACAAGACTTGGGTAGTGCAAGTAAGTTTGAAACCCCAGCCGGCATTGATATTAAAGATGTACGATCCAGAAAGATAATAGATTCTGTAACTGAAAAGGATAGATCATTTGGTGGAAGTTCTGGAAATACTGCAATAGGAAGGGGAGAAAATGTTTCCGTTCCTGTTAGGGAACTTTCGGAGTCCGTAAAGAGGCGTATTATTGATCCTGACGATGCATATGAAGGTACAGGGAGAACACTTCATGCTGGATCAGGGAGAGTAGACAACCCTGATATTCGAGCATTGGATGATCTTACAGATGGACAAACGGTTCACTACGATCCAAACCATAATCCTTCTACTGGTGAAACTTTAGGTAAGCAAGATTTTGATACTGTAGTTTCTCCTTACGTTTTAAACACCCTTCCCAAGAGTCTTAGAGATACGGCAATGCTTCAATTGTCTCATTCAATGAAAGATGGGGGCGAAGGCTTCATAACGGTAAGGGGTGTTGGTGGGATGAAACCTACTAAAAATTGGAAAAAGTATCAGGATGGTTGGGAAGTTCCAAAGTCAGGACAGCCTTCACAGTTTCAGAAGGGATATACAAAGGAGTCTCTTGAAAAAGAATTAGGAGAATTCTTTGAAGAGGTAAAAATTATAAAAGGTGGTAAAGGGAAAAACCCACAATCCTTGACAGCTAAAGTTGGTAAACCTAAAAGAACCGAACAAGCTACAGGAGAAACTTTTAAGGTAAGGACTGACACCTTTCAAATGACTGATCGTGGAGTATCTTCCTTCATTGCAAAACTAGGTGACCTTACAACATTCCACACTAAAGAAGGAGAGTGGGCTAGAGGTGCGGAATTAAGTGGTGCTATGAATTGGGATAGGATGCTTGATTCCGAAGCAGTCAAAGGAACAATAGATACATTGGCAAAACTTGTTAAGGCACAGGGTGGTCATGGTGATATTGAAACTCATGCCCAAACAGTAGCTAAAGCAGTTGGTATGGATAAGACCGCACTTCTAGGTAGGATGCGGATGTTAAAAACTAGCACAGAAGATATGGCTGCAACTCTAGTAGCCAGTAGAGAAATGTTGGGATCAATTTCTCATCAAATTTACAAAGTAGGTACATTAGTTGATAAAACTGGAGACAAAGAAGCAAAAGTAGAATTGTTAAAACTTCTCGAAATCCAAGCAGACCTTTTTGATTCCATAAAACAAGTTAGAAGATCAGCAGCTCGAACCACTCAGGCTGGAAGAATCAGAACCAAAGGAGCTATGACTAAAGAAGAAATAGCAGAGATCATAGAGACAAACGGTTCTGATAAAGGAATAGAACAACTAGCAGCAAGAATTAAGGCCGCTGGAGAAGGTGGAACAATTGATGATGTTCTTAGTGTTACAAAGAAAACCACAATAGATAAATTAGTTGATGTTCATAACGAGTTTTGGATTGCTGGAATTCTAGGTGGTATTAAGACACACGTTGTTAATGTATCTTCTGCAAGCTTAAACACTTTCTGGCTACCAATGCAAAAGATGGTTGGTGGGGCTATGCGTGGATTGAACCCTAATAATGATTTTGATTCTATGTTTGAAGCTGGAAGGGAAATGGTTTATTTGACCACCGTTGTGGGTGATGCACTAAAGATGGCATGGAAAGCAATGCAAATGGAAGATGCAATCCTAGATAGCACAGCAAGAACAATTGATGGACAAGCTTTGAAAGCTATTGATGCTGGCAATTTTGGTTTTGATACTTCAATAAAACGAGAAGAGGACTTTATAGAATGGGTAGCTGTTAAAGGAATAAACTTTCTTGGACACTTGGTTAGAATTCCTAATAGATTTTTATTGGCAGAAGATGAATTCTTCAAGCAATTAAACTTTAGGGCTTCACTAAAAGCTCAAGCTTATGGTGATGCAATTAAGCTAGGGAAATCTACTAAGAAGAATGTTCCAATTAAATTAAAGAATGGTAAGACAACTCATGTAAGTGAAGTTGATAAGTATATGATGGATGCAATGGATAAGGCTATTGATGCCAAAACTGGTGCTGGTGCAAAAGGTCAGCACTTGGATCGTGCAAGACAGTCAACCTTTACTGATGACCTAAAGGATATGCCAACTTGGCAATCAGGAAATAAAGGAAACTTTGGTGCAAACCTACAATCCTTTGTCAATCAAAGCCCAGCATTACGAGGAACAATACTTCCATTTATAAGAGTACCAACAAACTTATTTAGAACTGCCGTTGATAATTCACCCTCTGCCGTTTTAACCGCAAGGTTTTGGAAGACTATGAGGGAAGGAACTGAATCACAAAAATCATTGGCTTTAGGTAAGGTAACTACTGGTAGTTTGGTGTGGTTTTGGTCTTACAACCTAGCAGCAGAAGGTAGAATTACTGGTGCAGCTCCAAGAGATAAAGAATTAAGGGATTCTAAAATGGCTACAGGATGGAGACCATATTCGTTTGTCATTGGTGATTTCACATTGGATGAAAATGGAAGACTACTAGAAGACAATCGAAGGTATATAAATTTTCAACGTCTAGACCCATATGGAATTCCATTCGGTATTGCTGCTGATATGGTTGCTATTTCAAATAAGGTTGACCAAGGTGTTTATGATGATGTTGCTGGAAGAGCATTAATGGCAATGGCAAATAACCTTGGTAGTAAATCGTATCTAAAAGGTCTATTAGATGTATTTAAAATTATAGAAGATGAGGATGGTTTTATTGGGGAAAAGCTTTTGAGACAGAAGGCTGCTTCATATATCCCTAACTCTTTTGGAATGTTTGATTTTATAAATGAAGACGAAGCAATGAAAGAGACTCGTTCCACTTTAGATGCTGTTTTGAAGAAAACACCAGGATTTTCAGATGTGCTTGAACCTAGAAGGGATTTGTTTGGTGAAAAGATTATGCCACCAGACGGTCAACCTTGGAAGAGTATAAATCCTTTTACGGTTGGTAAAGCTAAAAACGATCCTGTTAGGTTTGAGTTGAACCGTCTTGCAGAAGGCCCAGGAAATGCAAACTTTACTGGTGTATCAAAAATTGTTGGAAGAAATATTGATCTAACAAAATACACTAATTCAAAGGGACAAACTGCATACGATAGAACTTTGGAAATATTATCAACCATGAAGAAGCCAAACGGAAGAACACTCCACCAACAACTTAAACATATCATGGATAAACCTAGTTATAACAGAGGTGATAAAGAGGGGTTGGATGGTACTGCAATGTTTCCTAAAGGAAGGAGAACGGAGAAACTCCAAAACGCAATTCGAGATTATAAGAATGAAGCCTTAAAACAAATGCAGAAAGAATTTCATAAAGAATGGAAAACAGGAAAAATCCAAGGCGAAATGAGTTTAAAAGAACTCATTAAAAAGAATAAAAATGCTAAAACTAAAACAAAAAAAGGAAAGGGAGAACAGGCACAAGAGATTAGAGACCTATTTAACTAAGGAATAATTATGGCACTTTCATTTGTATCATATGTTGGAGATGGGACAACCACAAGTTTTAATGTCACATTTCCTTATATTAATAAAACAGATGTATCTGTAACAGTTGATGAAGTTGATACTTCATTTACTTGGTTGAGTTCAGCCACAATAAGTGTCAGTCCAGCACCAGCAAATACTAGTACAATAAAGATAAAGAGATCAACAAACCAAACCTCTCTAGAGGTTGACTTTGTTGATGCTGCTGTACTAACTGAATCTGACCTTGATAAAGCAAATCAACAAAACTTTTATTTATCACAGGAAGCAAAAGATGATTCAAATATTGCACTCAAACAGAACTCCACAGGAAATTGGGAAGGGCAAAACAAAACTCTCCAAAACCTTGGAACTCCTGTTAATGGTACTGATGCTTCTAATAAATCTTATGTAGACGCACAGATTGACACAAGTACAACCAATGCTGATAATGCTGCTGCCTCTGCTACCGCTTCTGCAAATTCGGCAACCTCATCAGCTTCTAGTGCAACGGAAGCGGCTATTAGCGAAACTAATACTACCACTATTTACGATAATTTTGATGATCGGTATTTAGGTCAGAAGTCTTCAGATGTAAG